>Ga0209343_10000138_pt1 | contig 91501 bp, 89 predicted proteins | sample RifCSPlowO2_02_FD_184026 | JGI IMG/M metagenome (GOLD analysis project Ga0209343, IMG submission 184026) | Groundwater microbial communities from Rifle, Colorado - Rifle CSP2_plank lowO2_0.2 (SPAdes) (version 2) | ecosystem: Environmental > Aquatic > Deep subsurface > Groundwater | place...
TTGCCAGATCAAGACCAATTCGGTTAAGTTTCATGGTGACTCCTCCCTTCGGGGACTGTTTGTTTTGACAGCTTCAGTCTGGCGCATTGACGCCGTAGAAGGGAGGAGTCCATTTCATTGGGCTACGCCTCTGGCCTCTGGTGTAGAGGTAAATGCTTCGAGCGGACGGGCATTAGCCTGCGGGGCCTCTTTCGCAGGGTCGGCGGGAGCTATACAGTCATCGGAGGCCGGGGTAGGATGCGCGCCGACTGGCGCTGGCCGCCATGCCCCTCGTACCCCCCGTTCCACCCTTTGGAACCCAAAATCCCTATGTCATCGCGCAAACTTGGTCTCAACCTGGTGATTTTCGTCGCAATCGCGGCGCTATTTACCGGCATCTGGGCGCTCTACAACCGGCCGGTCAGCGCCCCGGAATGGCCCGAGCAGATCTCCGGTTTCTCCTTCTCGCCGTTCCGGCTGGACCAGAACCCGCAGAAGAACACCTACCCCAACGACGAACAGATCCGCGCCGACCTGGAGCTGCTCAGCACCCAGACGGACAACATCCGCACCTACTCGGTGGAAAACAGCCTGGCCGACATTCCGCGCCTGGCCGAGGAGTTCGGCCTGCGCGTGACCCTGGGCATCTGGATCGGCAACGACCTGGAGCGTAACGAGCGGGAAATCGCCAAGGCCATCGAACTGGCCAACAGCACCCGCAGCGTCGTCCGGGTCGTAGTGGGTAACGAGGCCCTGTTCCGCCAGGAAATCACCCCGGAAAACCTGATCGTCTACCTCGACCGCGTGCGCGCGGCGGTCAAGGTGCCGGTGACCACCTCCGAGCAGTGGCACGTCTGGCAGGAGCACCCGGAACTGGCCAAGCACGTCGATCTGATCGCCGCGCACATCCTGCCGTACTGGGAATTCGTGCCGATGGAGGACTCCACCCAGTTCGTCCTCGATCGCGCCAAGGACCTGAAAAAACTCTTCCCGAAAAAACCCCTGCTGCTCTCGGAAGTGGGTTGGCCGAGCAACGGCCGCATGCGCGGCGGTGCCGATGCCAGCCAGGCCGACCAGGCCATCTACCTGCGCACCCTGGTCAGCACCCTGAATGCCAAGGGCTACAACTACTTCGTCATCGAAGCCTTCGACCAGCCCTGGAAGGCCAGCGAAGAAGGCTCGGTGGGCGCCTACTGGGGCGTCTACAACGCCGCCCGCCAGCCCAAGTTCGCCTTTGAGGGGCCGATTGTGGCCATCCCGCAATGGCGCGTGCTGGCCATCGGCTCGGTGGTCATGGCCCTGTTGGCCCTGGCCTTGCTGCTGATCGACGGCAGCTCGATGCGCCAGCGCGGCCGCACCTTCCTCACCGTGGTGGCCTTTGCTGGCGGCTCGGCGATGGTCTGGATCGGCTACGACTACAGCCAGCAATACAGCACCTGGTTCAGCCTGACCGTCGGCGGCCTGCTGGGTCTGGGCGCCCTCGGCGTGTTTATCGTGTTGCTCACCGAAGCCCACGAGCTGGCCGAAACCGTCTGGCTGCAAGCCCGCCGCCGGCCGTTTCAGCCGGTTCTGGGCGACAGCAGCTACCGGCCGAAAGTCTCGGTACACGTGCCCTGCTACAACGAGCCGCCGGAGATGGTCAAACAGACCCTGGATGCCCTGGCCAACCTCGACTACCCGGACTTTGAAGTCATCATCATCGACAACAACACCAAGGACCCGGCGGTCTGGGAGCCGATCAAGGCCTATTGCGAAGAGCTGGGGCCACGCTTCCGCTTCTTCCACGTGGCGCCGATTGCCGGCTTCAAGGGCGGCGCACTGAACTACATCCTGCCGCACACAGCAAAGGATGCCGAAGTGGTGGCGGTGATCGACTCCGACTACTGCGTCGATCGCAACTGGCTGAAATACATGGTGCCGCACTTTGCCGATCCGAAGATCGCCGTGGTGCAATCGCCCCAGGACTACCGCGACGGCGAAGAAAACAGCTTCAAGAAGCTCTGCTACGCGGAATACAAGGGCTTCTTCCATATCGGCATGGTCACCCGTAACGACCGTGACGCGATCATCCAGCACGGCACCATGACCATGATCCGCCGCAGCGTGATGGATGAGCTGAAGTGGGCCGACTGGACCATCTGCGAAGATGCCGAGCTGGGCCTGCGCGTGTTCGAGAAAGGCTACTCCGCCGCCTACGCCCACCAGAGCTTCGGTCGCGGGCTGATGCCAGATACCTTTATCGACTACAAGAAGCAGCGCTTCCGCTGGGCCTACGGCGCCATTCAGATCATGAAGGGCCACGCCCGCAGCCTGTTCCTCGGCAAAGACTCCGAGCTGACCCGTGGCCAGCGCTACCACTTCGTCGCCGGTTGGCTGCCGTGGATTGCCGATGGCCTGAACATCTTCTTCACCATCGGTGCGCTGCTCTGGTCGGCGGCGATGATCATCGTGCCGCAGCGGGTCGATCCGCCGCTGATGATCTTCGCCATCCCGCCGCTGGCGCTGTTCTTCTTCAAGTTCGGCAAGATCCTGTTCCTCTACCGCCGCGCCCTGGGGGTTGATCTGTGGCGCTCGATCCAGGCCGCGGTGGCCGGTTTGGCGCTGTCCCATACGATCGCCAAGGCGGTGCTGTACGGTGCCTTCACCGAGACCATTCCGTTCTTCCGCACGCCGAAGATGGCCTCCAACCACGGCATCATGGTGGCCCTGGCCGAAGCCCGCGAAGAGGTGTTTATCATGCTGCTGCTGTGGGGCGCGGCCCTGGGCATCGGCCTGGTGCAAGGCTTCCCCAGCGCGGATGTGAAATTCTGGGTCGGCATGTTGCTGGTGCAGTCGCTGCCCTACCTGGCGGCCCTGATCATGGCCCTGCTGTCGTCCATGCCACCGGCGAAAAACGCCACCGAGGCCAGCCCGGCCTAAGCCTGCGCAACAGTACAAACGGCGGCCAATCGGCCGCCGTTTTGCTTTACCATGGCCGCCTTTTCGCCATTGCTCACTGCGGAGTCGTCATGCCCACCCTCTCCCCCACCCTGGAACTGGCCTGCGAGCTGATCCGTCGCCCTTCGGTCACCCCGCTGGATGCCGACTGCCAGGCGCTGATGATCAGCCGCCTAGAGGCCCTGGGCTTTGCCATCGAACCGATGCGCATCGAAGAGGTGGACAACTTCTGGGCCCTGCATGGCACGGACGGCCCGGTGTTGTGCTTTGCCGGGCACACCGACGTGGTGCCCACCGGCCCCGTGGAGGCCTGGCAGTATCAGCCCTTCGACGTGCGCATCGATGCAGACGGCATGCTCTGCGGGCGTGGCGCCGCCGACATGAAGGGCAGCCTGGCAGCGATGATCATCGCCGTTGAGCGCTTTGTCAGTGAGTACCCGGCGCACCAGGGCAGCATCGCCTTCCTGATCACCAGCGACGAGGAAGGCCCGGCGCAACACGGCACCAAGGCCGTGGTCGAGCGCCTGAAGGCGCGCAACCAGCGCCTGGACTGGTGCATCGTCGGCGAGCCGTCGAGCACCAGCCTGGTCGGGGACATGGTCAAGAACGGCCGCCGCGGCTCCCTCGGCGCTACCCTCACGGTGCGCGGCCTGCAAGGTCACGTGGCCTACCCGCAACTGGCGAAAAACCCGATCCACCTGGCCGCCCCGGCCCTGGCCGCACTGGCCGCCGAGCACTGGGACGACGGCAATGCCTTCTTCCCGCCGACCAGCCTGCAGATTTCTAATCTGAATGCCGGCACCGGCGCGACCAACGTCATCCCTGGCGAGCTGAAAGCGGTATTCAACTTCCGCTTCTCCACCGAATCGACCGTTGAAGGCCTGCAACAGCGCGTGGCTGCGATTCTCGACCAACATGGCCTGGACTGGCACATCGACTGGGCGCTGTCCGGCCTGCCGTTTCTCACCGAACCGGGCGAGCTGCTGGACGCCGTGGCCGCCAGCATCAAGCAGGTCACCGGCCGCGACACCCTGGCCTCCACCAGCGGTGGCACCTCGGATGGGCGCTTTATCGCCACCATGGGCACCCAGGTGGTCGAACTCGGCCCGGTCAACGCCACCATTCACCAGGTCAACGAGCGGGTGCTGGCCAGCGACCTCGACCTGCTGACTGAAATCTACTACCAGACCCTCGTGCGGTTGCTGGCCTAATCATGCTGATCTGTCCGCTCTGCTCGGCGCCGTTGAGCGCCGTCGATAACGGCGTGGCCTGCCCGGCCAATCACCGTTTCGACCGCGCCCGCCAGGGCTACCTGAACCTGCTGCCGGTGCAGCACAAGAACAGCCGCGAGCCAGGCGACAACCTGGCCATGGTTGAAGCCCGCCGGCGCTTTCTCGATGGCGGCCATTACGCGCCACTGGCCAAGCGCCTGGCCGAGCTGGCCGCCGGCTACGCGCCCGAGCGCTGGCTGGATATTGGCTGCGGCGAGGGCTACTACACCAGCCAGATTGCCGAGGCCCTGCCCGCCGCCGATGGCTACGCCCTGGATATTTCCCGCGAGGCGGTCAAACAGGCCTGCCGACGCACCAAGCAGTTGACCTGGCTGGTGGCGAGCATGGCCCGCGTGCCACTGGCCGACGCCAGTTGCCAACTGCTCGCCAGCGTGTTCAGCCCGCTGGACTGGCAGGAAGCCAAGCGCCTGCTCGCCCCCGGCGGCGGTTTGCTGCGCATGGGGCCAACCGGCCAGCACCTGATGGAGCTGCGGCAGAAGCTCTACGACGAAGTGCGCGACTACGACGACGAAAAACACCTCAGCCTGGTGCCCGAGGGCATGCAGCTGGCCCACAGCGAAACCCTGACCTTCCCCCTCCGGCTCGACACCGCCCAGGCCCGCGCCGACTTGCTGGCCATGACCCCGCACGGTTGGCGCGCCAGCGCCGAACGGCGCGCAGCAGTCATCGACGCCGAGTTACAAGTCACTGTATCGATCCGCTACGATTGGTTCCAACGCGCCAGTTTCTAGAACTTACGAGAACCCCTATGCGCCAGCCCGATATCGAGATTTACCTGAAGGACGCCGATCACCAGGCCATCACCGGCTGGCTAAGCCAAGCCATCGGCCCGTGCAGCCCCTGGCAGCAAAAAGGCCAGACCTACAAATGCAGCGCAGGCAGCATCCCGGTCACCTGGTTGCCCAAAGCCGTGGGCAAATGGCACAGCCTGGTGCTGGACAGCGACGCCACCCCCTGGGACGACGACCTGGCGTGCGCCAAGGCCGCCTTCGCCGCGCTGAATGTCGAAGTGCGCTGCGCCCCCGGCAGTTGGGAAGAAGCAGAAAGCATCGAACAAGCCGACCGCTGGATGCGCATCAGCAGCGACGGCGTCGAGGAAATTACCTGGCGCACCAGCTAATGGTTGCTCGCAGCTAAAAAGGCCGGTGATTTGACCCAATGCCGTTCACTTAAGGTTGCACTGGTTGTGCTCCCCTCGCCCATTTATGGGAGAGGGGCTGGGGGAGAGGGCTGAAATTAGCGCAAAGCTGCAGGATTCCCCTCTCCCTAACCCTCTCCCCTGAGGGGCGAGGGGACTGATCGCGCTCGACCAGGACGTAAGCGAACGGCATTGCGGCCATTGGCCGGCCTTTTTTGTGCGCTCACGGCGACCCACAAGTCCGGCTTTGTAGGATGGGTTGAGCTTGCGATACCCATCAGATACCCCACGGCAATCGGCGCCATGTTGGGTATCGCTGCGCGCCACCCATCCTACGCGCTACAACTTCTAGCGCTTACGCCGCCGCCAGAACCACAGCAACAGCACCCCCAGCGTCAGCAGCAACGGCACCAGGGCGATGTTGAGCAACTTCAGGCTGCGGCCCAGGGCGTCGATGTCGGCATTCAGTTGGAAGCGCACGTCGCGCAGTTCCTTGCGAATGCGCAGCTTCTCGGCCATGAACTGCTGCAGGGTGGCCTGCTGTTCAGGTGTCAATTGTGGCGACTGAGCCGGATCATCGCTCTGCTGCAGGCTGGCCAGTTGCTGCTCGGTGGCCGACAGGCGCTGTTGCAGCTCGGCCTCCTGCTCGCGGAACTTGGTCTCGGCGCTACGCTGCAGCGCATCCACCACCTCAAACGGCCGGCTGAAACGGCCGCGCGAACGCACGCTGATCAGCGCATCGGAACCGCTGAGGTTATCCAGCGCGTTGATGGTGAAGCTGGCGTTGTCGGCCCACGGCTGCGGCATGCGCTGGCCGAAGAAGTCCTGCACCTGCACCCACATGCGATCGCTGAGCAGATCGGTGTCGGCCACCAGAATCACGTTGATGTTGTCGGCGGACTTGAGGCCGTCCTTGCGCCCTTCGATGCCATTGGCAAAGGCCGTCTCGGCCGGCCCGCTGATGCGCGCCGCCATGGCGTAGCGCTGGCCGGTCGGTTGCAGCTCGCGGATCAGCTCCTCGGGGTTTTGCAGCAGCGCCAGGCGCTTGCTGTCCACCGGCATGGCGTACACCGAGCTTTGCAGCAGCGGCGTGAAGCGGCTCTTGGCCCCCGCCAGCGGCTCAAGAATGCCGGCACTGGCCAGGGTCAGGGTCTCCAGCCCGGCGGTGCTGACATCGCTCTGCTCCAGCGCCGCGCGTGGCAGGCTGAGGAACGCCGCATGGCGCACCGCGCGCTGGCCTTCGCCCATGCTCAGGGCCATGGCGTAGGCACCATCGCTCACCACCTGATCGGGCAGCAACTGCACGCCCCAGGCCTTGAACAGCGCCGGCAGGTCGGAGGTTTTGCTGGCAGCTTCTTCACCCGGCAGCGGCAGGCCGCTGTCGACTTCGCTGTAGGGGTCAACAAAGGCCAGCAATTTGCCGCCGCGCAGGACGAACTGGTCGATGGCGTACAGGCTCTGCTCGGGCAAATCCTTGGGGTGTACCAGGAGCAACACCGAGACCTTTTCCGGGATCTGGTCGATGCCGGCCTTCAGGCTCTCGATCTGGAACTGCTGACGGATTTCCTCCATCACCATCCAGGGCGGCGACGGCTGGCGGGTTTGCATGTCGAATCCGCCATTCAGCGGCAGGCCACTGAGCACGCCGATCACCGGCCGCGCAGGCTTGGCCAGACTCTGCAGCAGACGGCTGAGGTCGTATTCGAGGAACTCCTCCTGATCCAGGGCAAACACCGGGATCGCCTGGGGGGCGCCGCCAGCGACGCGGCCGGCCAGGCCGAAGTACAGCTTGTCGCCCGCGCCATTCAGGGGAATGGCCTGCAAACCGAGCTCGGCGGCCTGGTCTTCCTCTGCCGAGAACGGCTGCGGATCGATGATATGCAGCTTGAGCTTGCCGGCGGCAACGCGCTCGTAAGCCTTGAGCATTTCCTCGACGCGCTTGGCGTAGTTGCGCAGGGGCGGTAGATCCTTGCTGGCCTGGTCGGAGTAGAAGAAGTACAGCTCCACGGGCTGCTCGATCTCGGCCAGGACTTTCTCGCTGCCAGCCGAGAGGGTGTAGAGCTTGTGCTCGGTGAGGTCCAGGCGCCAATCACTGAGGCCGACCCGAGCGAGCATGTTGAAGGCCAGGAAGGCCAGGGCAATAACCAGCAGTCCGGCGCTGGAATACATCAGCTTTTTCATCTCAGTCAGCCTTCTTCAGGTCGAGCACCAGCGCAGTCGCCGCCAGCCAGGCAGCCATCAGGCTGACGAAATACAGCAGGTCGCGCAGGTCGATAACGCCCTTGCTGATGGCCGCAAAGCGGGTCAGAAAGCTCAGCGATGCGACCCCGTCCACCAGCCACTGCGGCGCCCACTGACTGAAGGCATCCAGCACCAACGGGAAACCGCTGAGGATAAACAACAGGCAGATGCTGACGCAGAGGATAAAGGCGATCACCTGGTTCTTCGCCAGCGCCGACATGCACGAGCCAATCGCCAGGAAGCAACCGGCCAGCAGCCAGCTACCCAGGTAGCCGGTGAGGATGGCGCCGTTGTCCGGCTGGCCGAGGTAGTTGACCGTCAACACCATCGGGAAGGTCAACAGCAGCGCCAGGCCGGCAAACAGCCAGGCGGCGAGGAACTTGCCGGTAACCGCCTGAAAGCGGGTGATCGGCAAGGTCATCAGCAGCTCGATGGTCCCGGATTTGCGCTCCTCCGCCCACAGGCGCATGGCCAGGGCCGGAATCAGGAACAGGTACAGCCACGGGTGGAAATTGAAGAACGGCGCCAGATCGGCCTGACCGCTCTCGTAGAAACCGCCCAGGTAGAAGGTGAACACCCCGGACAGAACCAGGAAGATCAGGATAAATACGTAAGCCAGCGGCGTGGCGAAGTAGCTGCCCAGCTCGCGTTTGCAGACCACTGTTAATTGTGACCCACAGGGATGTGGGAAATTCGACAAAGCTGTCGGGAACAGATGTCGTCTCATGCCACTTCCCCCCGGGTCAGGCTGCGGAACACTTCATCCAGGCGGCCACGCTCCACATCCAGCTCCTTGACCTGCCAGCCACGGGCATGGATCAGTTGATTGACCTGGGCAAAGATCACCTGCCCCGGCTGCGCCAGCACCGTCAGGCTGTGCTCGTGGGCATTTGCTTCCACCCCGGCAACACCCGGCAGAGCCGCCAGGGCGGTCTGGTCGAGGGCGCCATCGCTGACCAATGTAACGGCCTGGTGGTAACGCGAACGGCTCTGCAGTTGCAGCGGGGTTTCATCCGCCACCCGCTGGCCGTGGGCGATCACCAGGGCGCGAGTACACAGCGCCGTCACTTCTTCGAGGATATGGGTGGAGATGATCACGATCTTGTCCGCCGCCAGGCTCTGGATCAGGCCGCGCACCTGGTGCTTCTGGTTCGGGTCGAGGCCGTCGGTGGGCTCATCGAGAATCAGCACTCGCGGATCATGGAGGATCGCCTGGGCCAGGCCGACACGGCGTTTGAAGCCTTTCGACAGAGTGTCGATCGGCTGCTCCAGCACCTTGTCCAGCTCCAGCTGGGCCACGGCCTTGGCCACCCGCTGGTGCTTCTCGGCGCCGCGATAGCCGCGCACTTCGGCAATAAAGCCGAGGAAGCCGCACACCCTCATGTCGCCATAGCAAGGCGCACCTTCGGGCAGGTAGCCGATCTGGCGCTGGGCCTGCAGGGTTTGCCGCTGAATATCGCAACCGAAAATGCTCACCCGCCCGCTGCTGGGGGCAAGAAAACCACTGAGCATCTTCATGGTGGTGGATTTGCCGGCGCCATTGGGGCCGAGAAAACCCAGCACCTCGCCCGCCTGCACCTGAAACGACAGGTTGTCGACAGCCGTATGCCGGGCAAAACGTTTAGTCAGGTTGTGTATTTCAATCATGCTCTCTATCCACGCGATCAACGCCCCTGCCACACCGCGCCAGCCCTGGCGCGGCCGGCGAGACAGGCCGGGAAAATGCCGGCGGACTATAAGGAGTGCGCCGGCACCCAAGCAAGACTGACGGATTGGCAATAAGTTGCACCCTGTTACAACGCCCCAGACCGCCCGGCGCCGCAATACGCCCGCTGCCGGCGGGTACTTTTGCCGGCAAGCGGCTGATAGACTGCCAGCCCCGAGCAAATGCTCGTTTCTTCCGTTCAGCAGCAGAATTCGTATGACCCGTTCGCCACTTCGCCGTCTTGTCTTTGGTGCCCTGCATCGCCTGCTGTACCTGTGGGTGCGCTCGGAGACCATCAATCAGTCCGCCTTCACCCTCAAGCTCGATCGCAGCCGGCCGGTGTTCTATGTGCTGCAACTGCCCTCGGTCAGCGATTTGGCGGTGGTCGATAGCGAGTGCCGCAAGGCTGGCCTGCCGCGGCCGATCCTGCCGGTCAGCGTCGGCCCCCTGCATGAGCCGCGCGCGTTCTTCTACCTGGCCCCGGAACCCGGCTGGCTAGGCGGCCAGGACAAGCGCGGCACCGCACCCACCCTGCTGCGCCTGCTCGACGCCCTGGCGAGCGATGCCAGCCTGGACGCGCAAATCGTGCCGGTCAGCGTGTTCTGGGGGCAGACCCCGGCCAGCGAATCCAGCCCCTGGAAGCTGCTGTTTGCCGACAGCTGGGCGGTCACCGGGCGCCTGCGCAAGCTGCTGAGCATCCTGATCCTGGGGCGCAAGACCCGCGTGCAGTTCTCCACCCCGCTGCAACTGCGTGAGCTGGTGGCCCAGGGCAAAGGCCAGGAGCGCACCCGGCGGATGGTTCAGCGCCTGTTGCGGGTGCATTTTCGCAACCAGAAAGCCGCGGTCATCGGCCCGGACATTTCCCACCGGCGCAACCTGGTCAAGGGCCTGATCCACGGCCCGCAGGTGCATCAGGCGATTGCCGACGAAGTCGAGCGCAGCCAGTTGCCGCTGGAAAAGGTCCAGGCCCAGGCCCTGCGCTACGGCAACGAGATCGCCTCGGACTACGCCTACACCGCCATCCGCTTCCTCGAAGTGGTGCTCAGCTGGTTCTGGAACAAGATCTACGACGGCATCAAGGTCAAGCATATTGAGACCGTGCAGGAGGTCGCCCACGGCCATGAGGTGATCTATGTGCCCTGCCACCGCAGCCATATCGACTACCTGTTGCTGTCCTACCTGCTGTTTACCAACGGCCTGACCCCGCCGCATATCGCCGCCGGGATCAACCTCAACATGCCAGTGGTCGGCAGCCTGCTGCGTCGCGGCGGCGCCTTCTTTATGCGCCGCACCTTCAAGGGCAACCCGCTGTACACCGCGGTGTTCAACGAATACCTGCACAGCCTGTTCAGCAAGGGCTTTCCGGTGGAGTATTTCGTCGAGGGCGGGCGCTCGCGCACCGGACGCATGCTGCAACCGAAAACCGGCATGCTGGCCATCACCCTGCGCAGCTTCCTGCGCAGCAACCGCCTGCCGATCGTCTTCGTGCCGGTGTATATCGGCTACGAACGGGTGCTGGAAGGCCGCACCTACCTGGGTGAACTGCGCGGCGCGAGCAAGAAGAAGGAGTCGATCTTCGACCTTCTCAAGGTCATCAACGCCATCCGCAAACAGCGTTTTGGCAGCGTTTGGGTCAACTTCGGCGAGCCGATCAAACTGGCCGAGTTCCTCGACCAGCAGCAACCGGACTGGCGCAGCCAGCCTCTGGCGCCGCAGTACCGGCCCAACTGGTTGAACGAGGCCACCAACCAACTGGCCGGGCGCATCGCCCGTCATCTCAACGAGGCCGCGGCGGTCAACCCGATCAACCTGGTGGCCCTGGCGCTGCTCTCCACCAGCAAACTGGCGCTGGACGACAAGGCCCTGACGCGGGTGCTGGATCTGTACCTGGCGCTGCTGCGCAGCGTGCCCTACTCGCCCCACACCAGCCTGCCCGAGGGCGACGGCCAGGCGCTGATCGACTATGCCACCGGCATGGACCTGCTCGCCGAGCAGAAGGACGCCCTGGGCAAGATCCATTATCTGGACGAAAACAACGCCGTCCTGATGACCTACTACCGCAACAACGTGCTGCATATCTTCGCCCTGCCGGCCTTGCTGGCGAGCTTCTTCCAGAGCAGCTCACGGATCAGCCGCGAGCAGATCCTGCGCTTCACCCGCGCGCTCTACCCGTACCTGCAGGCGGAGCTGTTTATCCGCTGGAGCCTGGACGAGCTGGACGAGGTGATCGACCAGTGGCTGGCGGCATTCGTCGCCCAGGGCCTGCTGCGCGAGGAAGACGGCATGTTCCTGCGCCCGCCACCCAGCTCGCGTCAATTCGTGCTGCTGACCCTGCTGTCGCGGGCCATCGCCCAAACCCTGCAACGCTTCTACATGGCCATCGCCCTGGTGCTGAATGCCGGGCAAAACGCCATCAGCGCCGAACAACTGGAAGACCTGTGTACGGTCATGGCCCAGCGCCTGTCGATCCTGCACGGCCTGAATGCCCCGGAGTTCTTCGACAAGAGCCTGTTCCGCCACTTTATCCAGACCCTGCTGGACAAAGGCGTGCTACGCCAGGACGAAGCCGGCAAGCTCAGCCACCACAAGCAACTCAGCGAACTGGTGGAAGGCGCGGCCAAACGCGTATTGCCGGCCGAGATTCGCCTGTCGATCCGCCAGGTGGCCCAAGACCGCGAGCCCGCGCTGCTTGAGCCACAGCCTTAAACCCAGCGCAGCCCGTGGCGTCACGGGCCTGCACAGTCAATCCGCCCATACAAGGAAGCTCAGCATGCTGCGACTCACCACCCTGCTCGCCGGCCTGGCGTTGTCTCTTAACAGTTATGCCCTGTCGCTCAGTGACCTGAGCCAGCAGGACGCCAGCGGCGGCCTCAAGGATGCCCTCGCCCAGGGCGCCAAGCTGGCCGTGCAGCAACTGGGCAAGCCTGGCGGTTTCAGTGCCAACCCGGATGTGCGCATCGAGCTACCCGGCAACCTCGGCAAGGCCGCCTCGGCCATGAAGCTGATGGGCATGGGCGCCCAGGTCGAGCAATTGGAAGCGAGCATGAACAAGGCCGCCGAAGCCGCCGTGCCGCAAGCTCAGGCACTGCTGCTGGAGGCCGTGAAGAAGATGACTGTGAGCGATGCAAAAAGCATCCTCAGCGGCCCGGATAATGCGGCCACCCAATACCTGAACAAGAGCAGCCGCGCGCAACTGCGCAGCAAGTTCCTGCCGATCGTCAAACAGGCCACCAGCCAGGTCGGCCTGGCCCAGCAATACAACAGCTTTGCCGGCCAGGCCGCGAGCTTCGGGGCGATCGACGCGAACAGCGCCAACATCGAAAACTACGTCACCGAGCAAGCCCTGGATGGCCTGTTCAGCATCATCGCCGAACAGGAAGCCTCGATCCGCGACAACCCCGCCGCCGCGGCCACCAGCCTGGCCAAGAAGGTATTTGGCGCCAACTGAGCCACCCACAAAAACCACCACAGGCGTAGCCCGGATGAAATCCGGGAAGCTGTGCAGAGCAACGAGAACCCGGATTTCATCCGGGCTACAAAAATCTGCACCGCGCCGGGTTAGCGCGCCGCCTTGGCCTGTTGATACAACGGCATGACTTTCGGGATGGCGCCCTGCAGGGCGGCGATGCGATTGCTGGAGGCCGGGTGGGTGCTCATAAACTCCGGCGGCGCACCTTCGTTGGCGGCGCCCATCTTCTGCCATAGGCTGATGGCCGCCTGCGGGTCGTAGCCGGCCCGCGCCGACAGCTCCAGACCGATCAGGTCGGCTTCGTTTTCGTTTTCCCGGCTGTTGGGCAGGGTCATGCTGTATTGCACCACGCTGTCGGCCAGGGCCATGCCTTCCTGGCCCAGACCGAGCAAGGCGCCAACCCCCTGTTGGGCCATCTGCGTGGCATAGGCCCTGGACATCGCCTCACGGCCATGCTCGCGCAGGGCATGGGCGATCTCGTGGCCCATCACCGCCGCCAGCTCGTCGTCCGTAAGCTTGAGCTGCTTGATCAGGCCGCTGTAGACGATGATCTTGCCGCCGGGGCCGCAGTTGGCATTCAACTCGTCACTGTCGATCAGGTTGACCTGCCAATCCCACTGCGTCGCGTCGGGACGCAATACCGGCGCCTGGGCAATCAGCCGCCGGGCAATCGCATCAACCCGCCGCGCATTGCTGCTGCTCTTGTCCAGCGCGCCCTTGCCCGAGGCCTCGCTGAGGGTCTGTTGATACGCCTGCGCGTACATCTGGTTGACCTGCTGAGTCGAGAGCATGCTGAACATGTACTGCTTGCGCTCCACCCCTACCGCGCCGCCGCTGGTGGTGTTGACCGCCTGACAACCGGCCAGCCACACCGCCACACCCAATCCCGCCAAACGTGCCAATTTGCCCACTGCGACTCTCCTGTCAAATAAGCTGCCTATGCTACTAAATCAGAGCGCTGTTGCCCTTGCAGGATCAGCAACAAGGCTCTTTGCTGATGGAAGGCTAATGCTTTTTCGCTGCACGGCCGATAAGCCAAGGACAGGCGCAACCCGTAGACCTTGGAGTTCCCATGAAATTCAAATCCATCCAGTTTTCTGTGGCAGCCCTGGCCGGTGCCAGTGTGCTGATCGTGGTGGTGGCCCTGGTGCTCTATGCCCTGTTTGCCGGGTCCAGAACCGAAGCCCTGGTGCAGCAACGCACCCAGGCACTGCTGGAAAAAGTCATCAATGAGCGCCTGATGGCCCTGGCCAACACCCAGGCCAGCAAGATCCAGCGCGAGCTGGAATATGCCCTGACCACCGCCCGCGAGCTGGCCAGCACCAATATGCTGATGGCCCAGACCGACGCCAGCGGTGCCGCGCAACTGAATATCAGCCGCGAAGAACTGTCCAACCTGGTCAGGCAGGCGCTGGTGCGCAACCCCAAGCTGCTGGACTTCTATATCGGCTGGGAGCCGGGGGCCTTCGACGGCAACGATGACCTGTACAAGGGCCAAACCGACGCCGGCTACGACGAGACCGGGCGCTTTATGCCCTGGTGGTATCGCAAGCCCGATGGCACGCCAGTCGTCGCCGCACTGACCGCTGCACAAATGGAAAGCACCAAGTTGACCCCCACCGGGGTGGCCGAAGGGGAATACTACCTGTGCCCGAAGCGCAGCAAGAAAGACTGCGTGATCGATCCGGCACCCTATGAGTTCAACGGCAAGATGGTGCTGACCGCCTCGTTCAACGCGCCCATTGTGGTCAACGGCAAAGTCCTTGGGGTGGCGGGCAACGACCTGGCCCTGGACTTTATTCAGGAGTTGCTCAAGCAGGCCGACAGTCAGCTGTATGACGGTGCCGGCGAACTGGCACTGTTTTCTGCCAACGCCAGCGTGGTGGCCAACACCAAGGACGCCAGCAGCCTCGGCCAGCCGGGCAGCAAGGTGCTGAATGCCGACGACCTGAGCGCGCTCAAGCAGTTGACTGGCGAGCAGCCGTTCTACAAGAGCAATGCCGAGGATGGCCTGATCAGCGTATTTATGCCCTTCAGCATCAGCAACACCGGCACCCGCTGGACCCTGATGCTGCAACTGCCACAGCAAGCGGTGATGGGCGACCTGGAGAAACTGCAGGCCGACCTGCAGGCGCAAAGCCGTGAAGACACCTTCGGCATGGCCCTGGTCGGCCTGCTGATCGCCGGCCTCGGCTTGCTTGTGGTGTGGTTCGTGGGCTACGGCATTGCCCGGCCACTGAAGCAGATGGTCAGCATGCTTGACGACATCGCCCAGGGTGAGGGCGATCTGACCCGGCGCCTGAACACCGACCGGGTCGATGAACTCGGCGCCATCGCCAATGGCTTCAACACCTTCCTGAGCAAGCTGCAGGTGATGATCAGCCAGGTGGTCAGCTCGGTGCAGAAGGTCAGTGACTCCTCCGAGCACACCGCCGACATCGCCATCCGCACCGATAAGGGCATGCACAAGCAGATGCAGGAGATCGAACTGGTCGCCACCGCCGTGCATGAAATGACCGCCACCGCCCAGGATGTGGCGCGCAACGCCACCCACGCGGCCGAGGCCGCCAACCATGCCGACCAGGCGGCGAACAACGGCAAGAACATCGTCCACAGCACCTCCCAGGCGATTGCCGCCCTGGCCAGTGAAATCGGCCGCGCAGTCACCGTGGTGCAAACCCTGGCCAAGGACAGCGAGAACATCAACGCCATCCTGGTGGCCATCCGCGGGATTGCCGAGCAAACCAACCTGCTGGCCCTCAATGCCGCCATTGAGGCGGCCCGTGCCGGCGAGCAGGGCCGCGGCTTTGCCGTGGTGGCCGACGAGGTGCGTAACCTGGCGCAAAAGACCCAGCAAGCCACCGAAGAAATCCAGACCATGATCCAGCAACTGCAACACGGCACCCGTGAAGTGGTGAAGGTCATGGAAGACAGCCAGGCGAAAACCGACGACAGCGTCAAGCATGCCGCCGAAGCCGCCGAGGCCCTGGAGTCGATCACCCAGGCGGTGTCGGTAATCAACGACATGAACACCCAGATCGCCAGCGCCGCCGAGGAGCAAAGCGCGGTGGCCGAAGACATCAACCGCAACGTCACCAATATCGGCCAGGTGGCCAATGAGGTGGCCAGCGGCGCCGACGAAGCCAGCCAGGCCAGCGCCGAACTGACCAAGCTGGCCGAACAACAACGGCGCCTGATCAACCAGTTCCGCGTCTAAGCAAGCGGATCGCTGAATAAAAAAGAAGCCCCCGCGGGGTAATGCCGATCAGTTAAGCCAAGGGAATGGCTGTTTGTAGCCCGGATGCAATCCGGGGACGCGGATTGCCCTGCAAATTCGTCCCCGGATTGCATCCGGGCTACGCCTCTGGCGCTCGGTAAATGCTCCGAGCGAGCCTCTTAACTAACGGGGGCTCCCTCACGCAGCGTCTTTTCTATCCGGGCAACCCTGTCAGCCACCCATCACGCCGGAGTCAGGCACTCCGGCGCATCCAGCTTGGGGTCATTGACCAGATTGGCCAGCAGTCGTTCGCGCAGCGTCGGTTGCGCGCTGGCCAGCAGGCCTTGCAACTCGACAGCGGGCGTGTCGGCGGTCAGCCAGGCCGCCTGGCCGACCGCATCCAGCAACAGCGGACGACGCTGATCGGCCGCCGCCTGGGTCACCACCGCCACGCTCAGATAGGTGTGCCCTTCGACCGGATAGGCCTCCCAGATCGCCGCAAAATACAGCGGCGAGGCCTCATGGGTCAGCCAATAGGGGCGCTTGCGTTGCGTCCCGCGCCACTCGTAAAAGCCATTGGCCGGCAGCAGGCAGCGACGCTGGCGCAAAGCCTCGCGAAACATCGGCTGCTCGGCCAGCGTCTCTGCCCGCGCCTGAGCCGGGGTGCGCGACCAATCGGTCAACCAGGGTGGCGTCAAGCCCCAGCGAGCCGAGGCAGCATGGCGCTGACCGGCCTCATGGCGGACCATTAGCACGTTGCTGCCGGGGGCGATATTCCAGTGCGGCTGCTGCTCGGGCGGGAAACCGGGCAAGGCGCTCAGGGCTGGCGGCCAACGAAACAGGGCATAGCGTCCACACATAGGCGATGACAACACTCGATAAACAAAGGGATTGAGCAAACGCTGCGGCACTCTGGCGCAGCCATCGCGCCCGTCTGGGGCGAGCACAACGACTCAAGCGCCGATCAGCACAGACGCCGCGCGGCATTGTACCCGCTAAGCCAACACTATCTGCGCCGGCGCGCCACAACCGAGTGCTGCGCGCGCCTCCGGCATCGCAGCCTGGCGGCGAGTTGCAGGTATACTTGGCGGCCTACGCGCAGCCCGAGCCTGAATCAAACTGCCGAAGACCTGTTCGCGCTCAGCGTCAACCCGCGACTGACGAACAGACACTCCCCCTGCCGACACACAACAAGAGAACATGATGGGCGAATTCGATGCCATCCGACCCTACGCCGACGCCGAAGTCCCGGCGGTACTGGAACGCCTGCTGGGTGATCCCGCATTTTTGTCAATCCTCACCCACTTTCGCTTCCCGCGCCTGGCCGACTCCTTCGGCTGGCTGCTCAGGCCGCTGATAGCCTATCGCCTGCGCCGCGAATTGCGCGGCATTCAATCGGTGGCGCAGTTACAGGATCGGGTCGAACCCTATGTCGATCGGACCATTGAGCGGGCCACCGACGGGGTAACCTACAGCGGCGTGGAGCGCCTGCAAAAAGGCAGTGCCTATCTGCTGCTGGCCAACCACCGCGACATCGTCATGGACCCGGCCTTCGTCAACTACGCCATCTACCACGCCGGCATCCCGACCCCACGCATCGCGATTGGCGACAACCTGCTGCAAAAGCCCTTCGTCGGCGACCTGATGCGCCTGAACAAGAGCTTTATCGTACACCGCTCCCTGAGTGGTCGGCGGGAGAAGCTGGCGGCGTTCCAATTGCTGTCGGCCTATATCAATCACTCGATCCGCCACGATTGCCAATCGATCTGGATCGCCCAGGCCGAAGGCCGCGCCAAGGACGGTAACGACCGCACCGACTCGGCGATCCTCAAGATGCTCCACATGAGCCGCAAGAACGAGCCCTTCGCCGAGGTCATTCGCAGCCTCAAGCTGACCCCGGTGTCGATCAGCTACGAGTACGACCCCTGTGACCAGGCCAAGGCGCGCGAGCTGTTTATCCGCGCCAGTAGCGGCAGTTACGCCAAGAGTCTGGGCGAGGACGACCTGAGCATTGCCCAGGGCATTACCGGCTACAAAGGCCGCGTGCATATCAACTTTGCCGAACCCATCAGCCAGGACTTTGCCGACACCAAGCAATTGGCCGCCGAGATGGACCGGCAGATTCTCGCCGGCTATCGTCTGTTCCCCGTGCATTACCTGGCCTACGCCATGTGGCAGGAGCGCGACCCGCAATTGCAGGTGCCGAGCGCCGCCGTGCTGTTTGCCAAGGCCGAGCTGACCAAGGCCGAAGCCGAATGGCAGAAACGCCTGAATGCCTGCCCGGCCGAGCAGCAGCCGTACCTGGTCATGCAATACGCCAACCCGGTGCGCAACCAGTACCGCATCAAGGCCGGCTTGCCGCTGTAGCCACCGCCCGCAGCAAGAATAACGGCGGCCCTGGGTCGCCGTTATTGTTTGTTGGACAGCCGCTGGGGCACCAGGCGGCGCAGCTTATGCCGCGAGCTAACGAGCAGTCGCCGGGCTATCACCAATCCGTCTGAATACTGTCAAGTTCATCGCCTAGAGTTGAAACCTTGTCGCCCAACCTGAACCCGCGACAAAGACCATCACTCCATGGAGGAACTCGCACATGCTGCATGCTCAAGCACAAGACCGTGACTACCTGATTGATTCGCTCGACGATGTGGAAATTCTGGTCGATGAGCTGTCCATCAATGTTCAAGATCATCACTGGCTGGTGTACTGCGCCATGGGTGGCCACGAGCATTACGACTTACCGGACATCGACCCGCACACCGGCCTCAGCATGCCCGAGCTGTATATGGCAGCGGCCTGAATTTGTTGCATAAAAAAGCCCCGACCTTGGCCGGGGCTTTTTTATGTGTGCAGGTTACTGACCGAGCACTTGGCCAATGGTCGGGTCTTTGAACACCCGGCTCAAGGCGTCACTCAACACCTCGGTGACCAGCTTGGTATTGGTTTGCTGATTGGGCGCCATGCCAAAGCGCTGATCCAGGGATGCGCCGTAGCGGCCGTTGTAACGACGCCCGCCATTTTGCGCATCGACCCGAAAGGTGGCCGCAATAGTGGCTTCGGTGACGTACAAGCCTTCCTTGGGCGACTGGTACTTAAGATCACTAAGGGTCAGGGTCAATTGCGGTGCGTTGTAGGCATTGGCCGTTGGGGTAAAGCCCAGCAAGCGCACGGCGGCCTCGGCCTGGGTTTGCAGTTGCGGCAGCAGTTGCGCACCGGCGACGGTGATGGTGCTGGTTTCCGGGTACATGCCGCCACGGGTGCCGAGCACCGGCGACGGGCGACCATCCACCACCCGCACCACCACCGGCTGGCCACGCCCGACGGCGGCCAGTTGGGTATTGAGGACGGGTTGCGGGTTGAGCTGTTGCGGGCTGTGGACACAACCGGCAAGGGTCACACTGGCCAGGGCCAGCAAAACCAGTAACAAGCGTTGCAGCATGTTCATCTCTCCAAGGGTGGGGCAGGCGATGCCCGGCAGTATAACCACGCCGCCGACCGGCTTACAGCCGCGCGCGTTGGCTGGCGGATCAGGCCTTGCGCAACCAGTAGCGATACACTCCGCCCGCTTCTTCCTCATGCACCAGGGTGTGCCCGGCCAGGCGCGCAAACGCCCGGAAGTCGCGCTGCGAACCGGCATCGGTGGCAGTAACCTGCAACACCGCGCCACTGGCCAGCCGATTGAGCTCCAGCTTGGCCTTGAGCAGCGGCAGCGGACAGCTCAGGCCACTGGCATCCAGCAGCGCGTCAGCGGCGGGCCATGCAGCTTGTACATCGCTCATTTATACCTCCACAAATCAGGCGCGCAGGATACCCGTGGCGTACACCCCTGGCCAGCCACCCGACCTGGCAGCTACAGTAGCTGCCTTTACCGCCAAGAGCCTTGTGCATGAACTTTCTGCGCCCTTCCCTGCTCGCCCTGGCCTGCCTGCTGGCCAGCCCGGTGATCGCCAGCGACCTGCCATCCCTCGGCGACGCCAGCTCATCCATCGTCTCGCCCATGCAGGAACATGTAATGGGCCGCGCCTGGCTGAGCATGTTGCGCGGCCAGGTCGGCCAACTGGACGACCCACAGCTGAAAAGCTTCGTCGAACACAGCGTGTACAAGCTGGCCGAGACCAGCCAGGTGCAGGACCGGCGCCTGGAGTTCGTGCTGATCGACAGCGCACAACTGAACGCCTTCGCCGCGCCTGGCGGGATCATCGGGGTCAACGGCGGATTGTTTCTGTACGCCCAGACCGAAGCCGAGTACGCCTCGGTGATGGCCCACGAACTGGCGCACTTGTCGCAACGCCACTTCGCCCGCGGGGTCGAGGCCCAGCAACGCATGCAGTTGCCCATGATGGCAGCCCTGCTCGGCGGCATCATTGCCGCTGCGGCCGGGGCCGGCGATGCCGGTATGGCCGCGATTGTCTCGACCCAGGCGGCAGCCATGCAGGAGCGCCAGCGCTTCTCAAGGCAGAACGAACAGGAAGCCGACCGCATCGGCATCCTCAACCTGGAAAAAGCCGGCTACGACCCGCGCGCCATGCCGAGCATGTTCGAACGCCTGATGCGCCAGTATCGCTACGACCGCAAGCCACCCGAATTCCTGCTCAGCCACCCGGTCAGCGAATCGCGGATCGCCGACACCCGCAACCGCGCCGAGCAATACCCCGGCAACGGCGTGCAAGACAGCCTGCGCTATCAGTTGATGCGCATGCGCGTGCAGTTGTTCTACGAAGAGTCGCCGGGCATGGCGGCCAAGCGTTTTCGCGGCATTCTCGACGAGAATCCCAAGCTCGATGTGGCCCGCTACGGCCTGGCCCTGGCCCAGCTAAAGAGCGGCCAACTGGAGCAAGCCCGCGAAAGTCTGCAACCGCTGTTGCAGAAGACGCCCAACGAGGTGATCTACAACCTGGCCGTGATTGAACTGGACACCGCCGCCAACCGCCTCAAGGACGCCCAGGAGCGAGTACAGCGCCTGCTCAAGCTGTATCCCAATGACTACCCGCTGAACCAGAGCCTGGTTGATCTGCTGCTCAAGCAGAACCGCTCATCCGAGGCCGAGAAGGTGCTCGACCAACTGATCAAGACACGCCCCAATGATCCGGACATCTGGTACCAGATCGCAGAAACCCGCGGGCTCGCCAATAACATCATCGGCCTGCACCAGGCGCGGGCCGAATATTTTGCCCTGGTCGGCGACTACGACCAGGCCATTCAGCAACTGGACCTGGCCAAGCGCCGGGCCAGCAACAACTTCCAGCTAGCCTCGCGCATCGACGCCCGGCAACAGGCGTTTATCCAGGAACAGGCGATGATCAAGCAGATGTTGCGCTAAGTTAAAAAACCATCTGCGTTGGCAACACCGGAGTAGCCCGGATGGAATCCGGGGGCGAACATGCAGAATAACGCGCGTCTCGAATTTCATTGGGCTACAAAAAATGCCGTTCACTTGGTTTAAGTGAACGGCATTTTTTCTGCGCGAACAGATTCAGGCGTTGCCGGCCTGTTGCAGGCGCGCGGCCTGGGTGAAGTCGAGCATGCGTTTGAGCGGCTTGACCGCCCGCGGCACCAGGGCGGCATCAACGAAAATCTCGTTGCTGCCCTCACGCAGGCACTGCAGGGTGCGCTCCAGGGTGTTCATCGCCATCCACGGGCAATGGGCACAACTGCGGCAGGCCGCGCCATTGCCGGCGGTCGGCGCCTCGATAAAGGTCTTGTCCGGGCACAGCTGCTGCATCTTGTAGAAAATGCCGCGATCGGTGGCGACGATAAAAGTCGAGTTCGGCAAGGTTTGCGCGGCCTTGATCAACTGGCTGGTGGAACCCACCGCAGCGGCCAGATCGATCACTGCCTCCGGCGACTCCGGATGCACCAGGATCGCCGCCTCGGGGTACAGCGCCTGCATGTCCTGCAACTGCTTGGCCTTGAATTCTTCGTGGACGATGCAGGCGCCGTCCCACAGCAGCATGTCCGCGCCGGTTTGCTTCTGGATATAGCGGCCCAGGTGTTTGTCCGGCGCCCAAATGATTTTCTCGCCGTTATCCATCAGGCTTTCGACGATTTCCAGGGCGCAACTGGAGGTCACCACCCAGTCGGCACGGGCTTTAACTGCCGCCGAGGTGTTGGCATACACGACTACGGTGCGCTCGGGGTGCTGATCGCAGAACGCGGCAAACTCATCCACCGGGCAGCCCAGATCCAGCGAGCAGGTTGCCTCCAGAGTCGGCATCAGGATGCGTTTTTCCGGGTTGAGAATCTTCGCCGTTTCGCCCATAAACTTGACGCCCGCCACCAGCACCGTCTGGGCCGAGCTTTGGCTGCCAAAACGAGCCATTTCCAGGGAGTCAGAGACGCAACCGCCGGTTTCCTCGGCCAGCGCCTGAATCACCGGATCGCAGTAATAGTGCGCCACCAGCACCGCATTCTGCTTCTTCAGCTCGGCGGCGATCTCACCACGCAAGACCGCTTCCTGCTCAGCCGTCAACGGCGTGGGCTGCTTGGCATCCAGGTGGGCTTGCACCAACAGGCGTTCGGAAATCTGCGACATAGGCTCTGCCCCTGTAAATATCTGACCACGCAGCATGCAACGCGGGCGACCATAAAGGCCGGCATATTAAGTTGAGCGCAAAAGGCTTGGCAAACCAGGCGCAACCAGACGACTGGCCGCGCGCAATCCCTCAACTGGCATGACGCTGGACGCCGCCGAAGAAAACCCGCGCACACAAAAAAGCCAGGAGACCTTAACAAGGACATCCTGGCTTTTTTGCCACCTTCCAAGGAAGGAAATATGGTGGGTCGTGTGGGATTCGAACCTACGACCAATTGGTTAAAAGCCAACTGCTCTACCAACTGAGCTAACGACCCGACTGCCGTGCATGATACTGATTTAATTCATAAAATCAACACCACTCGAGCTTTTTAACGGTATCGGGTGGGATCGCTGACCGCCGCCTGGGCAAAACCGGCCGCGCGCAGTCGGCAACTGTCGCACTTGCCGCAGGCGCGACCGTCGTCATCCGCCTGGTAGCAGGACACCGTCAAGGCGTAATCCACGCCATGGCGCAGACCGGCCTGAACGATCTCGCCCTTGCTCATCATCTGCAAGGGCGCCTGGATGCGAAAGCCCTGCCCCTCGACACCGGCCTTGGTGGCCAGATTGGCCATGATTTCAAAGGCGGCAATAAACTCCGGCCGACAATCGGGATAGCCGGAGTAATCCACGGCATTCACCCCGATAAAGATGTCGCGGGCGCCGAGCACCTCTGCCCAGCCCAGGGCCAAGGCCAGAAACACCGTATTGCGCGCCGGCACGTAAGTCACCGGGATGCCTTGCTCCAGGGTTTCCGGCACGGCAATCGAGGTATCAGTGAGGGCCGAACCGCCAATCCCATTGAGGTTCAGGCCGATGACCTTGTGCTCGACCACCCCCAGTTGCCGGGCGACCCGCTCGGCCGCCTGCAGTTCGGAGCGATGGCGCTGACCGTAGTCGAAACTCATGCTGTAGCAGGCGTAGCCGTCGGCCTTGGCCATGGCCAGCACGGTGGCGGAGTCGAGGCCGCCGGAGAGCAGAATCAGGGCTTTCTTGGTCGTCATATCAATGTCCCGGCGCGTCGTTCCAGAGGATTTTATGCAGCTGCATCTGCAGGCGCACCGGCAGATTGTCGGCGATGATCCACTCGGCCAGCGAGCGGGCGTCCAGTTCATGGTGACTGGGCGACATCAGCACCTCGCCGGCACGCTGCTCCAGGCGATACTCGATCAGCTTGGAAACCGCCCAGTCGTAGTCCTCACGGGAACAGATGACAAACTTGACCTGGTCGTTAGCCGTGAGGTGCTGGATGTTTTCGTAGCGATTACGTCCGACTTCGGCCGAGCCTGGGGTTTTCAGGTCGACCACGCGACTGACGCGGGGGTCAACGGCGGAAATATCCAGGGCACCGCTGGTTTCCAGGGACACCTCATAGCCGGCGTCGCACAACTGCTTGAGCAGGCGGATGGCATTCGGCTGGGCCAACGGCTCGCCACCGGTGACACAGACATAGCGCGGCTTGTAGCTGGCCACTTGAGCCAGGATGCTGTCCAGCGATTGCAGCTCGCCGCCACTGAAGGCGTAAGCGGTGTCGCAATACTGACAACGCAGCGGGCAACCCGTCAGGCGAACGAACACAGTCGGCAAACCGGCGGTGCGGGTTTCGCCCTGCAGGGAGTAGAACACTTCGGTAATGCGCAGGGTTTCTTGCATATCGGCCACGGGCGTGACAGCGACACAGGCCATCCGCCTCCGTTGCGCCTCTATAGAGGACAAATTAGGGGGCGCAGAGTCTAACCGAAAACCATCCGGGAGGCATTTTTAACCTCGCCCACGCGACGACCCGCAGGCTGCCCGCCAGGCACGGCGAGCAAAAAACCCGCGCCAGGCGCGGGTTTTCTTGATCGGGCGGCCAGAGGCGCCGCCGGCTTGACTAGAGTCGCTTTAGGTCACGCTGGGCCAATTGCGCCGCAGAACTGCTGGGGAACTGCGCAATCACTTGCTGCAGAATGCCCTTGGCCTTGTCGTTGTTGCCCAGGCGCTGCTCGACATCGGCAAGCTTGTACAACGAATCCGGCACCTTGGCATGGCTTGGGTAGTTCTGACTGACCTTGGCAAAGGCCTGACCGGCAGCCTGCAGGCGGCCCTGGGTCAGGTTCACTTCGCCCAGCCAATACTGGGCGTTGCCGGCGTACTGGCTACCAGGGTATTTGCGTAAAAAGGCTTCAAATGCCTGGCTGGCCTTGTCGAAGTCCTTGGCCTTGATCAGCTCGAAGGAGGCATCGTAATAGAGCTTTTCTTTCGCCGGATCACCCGGCTGATTGCTCGCTGCGGGCGCATTCGCCGGAGCAACGGGAGCGCCGCCGGCGTTGATCGCGCCAACAGCAGGGGAATTCTGGGTTGCCGGGGCACCGCTGGCACCGCCTGACAAGCGTTGATCGAGAGACTGGTAACGTTCGAGGCCTTCCTGCTGTAAACGCTGAATCTCGTTCTGCTGCTCTTCAACCATACCGCGCAGTTGACTGAGCTCTTGTTGCATTTGCTGCAACTGCATAAACAGCTGACTCTGCGCAGAGGCCGGGGCCGTTGCCCCGCCTCCCGCATAGGCGCCAGACGTGCCATAGCCAGCGGGTGGATAACCACTGCTGCCATAGGCGGCATTGCTGTCCACAACCGGAACCTCGGCCAGCGCCGCAAGCGGCAGACCGAGAACCATCAAGGCTAGAACACGCTGACACTTACCCATGGCTAATTACTTAACCAGGTTTACACGGCGGTTTTGCGCCATGCTGTCTTCGTCAGTGCCAGTAGCGGCCAGACGCTCTTTACCGTAGGAAACCACTTCCAGCTGAGCAGGCGATACGCCCTGCAGAACCAGGTAGCGCTGTACGGCCATGCCGCGACGCTCGCCCAGAGCCATGTTGTACTCACGGGTGCCGCGCTGGTCGGTGTGACCTTGCAGAACTACGCGCGAACCGTCGGCTTTCAGGTCTTTAGCGTGTACGTCGAGGGCGCGCATGGCTTCCGGCAGCAGATCGGAGCTGTCGTAGGCGAAGTAGAAGGTGGTGATAGCGCGCAGAGCAGCTTCGTCAGCCATGCTGCTGTCCAGGCCCGAACCATTGCCGTTGGCGTTGTAGCCCGCGTTCGGATCGATAGCGCCTTCACCCGCATTGTCGCCGCCCTTGGAGGAGCAACCAGCAGCGATAGCCAGAGTCAAAGCCAGCGCAGTCAGTTTGCCAAATTTCAGCATTTCCATCGTTTAACTCCTAATGAGTTGTTGTTTATTGGCCAAATGGCCAGGTTCATCACTTCAGAAAGGGCGACCAGGACGGCGCACGAATCTCACCTTGGGCGGCGATTGGCAGCGGTATCTTCACCCGCCCGTTGATCGAGGCCAGCATCAGTACGCCGCGGCCTGCAGAACTGGTCGCGTAGGTTACCATGGTGCCATTGGGGGCAATAGTCGCCGACTCGTCCAGATTGCTTTGGGTGAGGATTTTCACCGTGCCACGGGTCAGATCCTGGGCCGCCACACGGAACACCGAGTAACCGTCCTGGCGATGCACCATGACCAGGGTTTTCTCGTCCGCGGAGAGCTTCGGGTTGGCGTTGTAGTTACCGATAAAGGTCACCCGCTCTACCGCACCGCTGCTGATGTTGGTCTTGTAGATCTGCGGCTTGCCGGCGCGATCGGAGGTGAAGTAGATGGTCTGCCCATCCTTGCCCCAGAACGGTTCGGTGTCGATGCCAAAGTGGTTGGTGACCCGACGCAATTGGCGCGAGCCCAGATCCATCACGTAGATTTCCGGGTTGCCGTCCTTGGACAGCACGAACGCCAGGCGGTTGCCTTCCGGCGACCAGGCCGGCGCGCCGTTGAGGCCTTCAAAATTGGTCAGTTGCTCGCGCCGGCCAGTGTCCACGTATTGAATAAAGATCCGTGGACGCTTCTGCTCGAACGACACATAGGCGATGCGCTTGCCATCCGGCGCAAAGGTTGGCGACAGGATCGGCTCGCGCGATTGCAGCAGGGTCACGCCACGGGCGCCGTCATAGTCGGCGCGCTGCAGGGTGTAACGGGTGCTGTCCACGGCGAAGCGCTCGGCGGTGACAAACAGCAAACGGGTGGAGAACGCACCCTGGATGCCGGTGAGCTTCTCGAAGCCCTGGTCGGCAATGTAGTGGGCCATGTCGCGCAGCTGATCCATGCCGCCGCTGACATTACCGGCCATCACCTGCTGCTCGGTGGCCACGTTGAACAGGGCGAACTGCACCTGCAGGCGACCGCCGGCCGGGACAATGCTGCCGACCATGACGAACTGGGCGCCGAGGGCCTTCCAGTCGCGGAAGATCACTTCCGAGGCCTGGGTCGGCAGGCTGATCATGTTTTGCGCCGGAATCGGCTCGAAAATGCCGGAGTTGCGCATGTCATCGCCGATGATTTGCGCCATGTCTTGCGGCAACACGGTGCCGCCCTGCCAACCAAACGGTACTACGGCGATGGGGATCGCGCGGTCGTTACCGCCCGAGATCACCAGCGGATCTGCCGCCTGCACGGCGCCAGCCAGCAAGGCCAGGCCCAGCAAGGCAATACGAATCAGGGTATTCACAGGCTTAAATCCTCCGGTTTAAAGACCGCACGCCGTTGGCGATACAGCTGATCAAAAGTGGCGCGGTCCAACTGCTGCATTTCCGGGATACGCCCAACCTTGCGCACCGCCGAAACCGCCGAACCGTCAAACGCCGAGTCGCCACTGGAGCGGGCCACACTGGCGTTGGTAATGGTGCCATCGGGCAGCATCTCAATCAGTACCTCTACGCTCATACCGTTACGGGCAGAAGGCGGTCGAGTCCAATTGTCGCTGACCAGTTTAACAATCAAATCATCCAGACTGCCGGCGACCTGGTCACCCTGGGTGTCGGCCACGGCCTGCTGGTAATCGGTGCTATCCGACAGCAACTCGGTCAGGGCCTGGGCCTTTTTGTCCTCGGCAGCCTTACGCTTGGCCGCCTCGGCCGAGGCTTTTTTCTTGGCGTCGGCGGCGGCCTTCTGCTTGGCCTCCTCCGCGGCTTTTTTCTTCTTGGCGTCGTCGGCCGCTTGCTTTTTCTTCTGCTCTTCGGCCGCGGCCTTTTTCTTCTCTTCCTCGGCCTTTTTCTTCTTCAAGGCCACATCGGCGAGCTTTTTCTGCTCAGCCGCCTTCTTGGCCGCGTCAGCCTTCTGCGCTTCGGCGGCCTTTTTCACTTCATTGGCTTTCTTCTGCTCGGCCGCCTTGGCCGCTTCGAGCTTTTCCTGCTGGTTCTTTTTCTGTTCCAACTGCTCGGTTTCGTGGGTGGGCGCCTTGGTCTTCTTCGCCTCACCGGCAATTTTCTGGTTGGTCTGCACCGTGGCCTGGCTTTGCGACTTGAGCTGGTACAGGGTCGCCTGCACGATCGGCCGCGACGGCGGCAGCTCAGGTTTCAGATAAAAGCTGACAAACAGCATGGCAAACATCAGGGCGTGAAAGCCCACCGCCCAGATCACTGGCCAGAAGTAACTTTCCGAAGGGGAGCGCTCCGCCTGCCCGCGCATCAAGGTGCCTCGGTGATCAGCCCGACGTTACCCACGTCAGCCTGCTGTAGACCGCCCATGGCGCCCATCACGGTGCCGTAATCCACCGATTTATCGGCACGCACGAACACCTGCACCGGCTTACCCTGGCTGCGGCTTTGATTGATGATGGCGGTCACCGCCTTGGTCATCTGCGCCAGGGTCATGGCTTGATCCTGGGCAGTGTCGACATCCACCTCAGTGCCCATGTTCCAGTAGTAGGTCTTGTCGGCCTTGATGGAAATGGTCAGCACCTGGGCGTTGTTGTCCTGCGGCAAAGCCTCGCTAGAGACCTTGGGCAGATCGACCTTGACGCCCTGATTGAGCATGGGCGCGGTGACCATAAAGATCACCAGCAGCACCAACATCACGTCGATGTAGGGCACCACGTTCATTTCGGCGTGGGGTTTGCGTTTCTGACGAATTCTGGCCATGGTTTAAACCTTACCCCCGCAGAGAACCGAGACTTCACTCATCGCTGGTGTGAACCTTGCGGTGCAGAATGGCTTGGAACTCGTCGGCAAAGGTGTAGTAGCGGCCGATCAGCATTTCGCCGCGAGCAGCAAAACGGTTGTAGGCGATGACGGCCGGGATGGCCGCAAACAGGCCGATTGCCGTGGCAATCAGGGCTTCGGCGATACCCGGCGCTACCGTAGCCAGGGTGGCTTGCTGCACCTGAGCCAAGCCGCGGAAAGAGTTCATGATCCCCCAGACGGTACCGAACAGGCCGATATACGGGCTGGTGGAACCCACTGTGGCGAGAAACGGCAGGCTTTGCTCAAGCTTCTCTTCTTCACGGGAGATGGCCACGCGCATGGCACGAGACACGCCGTCCATCACCGCGCCTGGGTCGACCCCAGGCTGCTGGCGCAGGCGGGAGAACTCCTTGAAGCCGGCCCGGAAGATCTGCTCAACGCCGGAATCCGGGTCCGGGTTGCTGCCGGCCTGACGGTACAACTTGGACAGGTCGATGCCCGACCAGAAGCGCTCGTCAAAGTTGTCCAGCGCCTGCTTGGCGGCCCGCAGCATGGTGCTGCGCTGAAAAATCATCACCCAGGAAGTGACCGAGGCGGCCACCAAAATCAACATCACCAGTTGCACCACCAGACTGGCGTTGCTGATCAGACTCCACATCGACATGTGGTCTACGGCGTTGGCTTCCACGCTTACTCTCCTGCACGCGGCTGATCGGGGGGACAGAGGCCGGCAAACGCCGTACGCAAGGCCACCGGAATCGCCCGGGGTTTCAAACTATCGGCGCCCACACAGGCCACCAGGAACTGCCCCTCACAGAGCAGCGCATTGTCCGTGGCCCGCCTGACCTGCTGACGAAAACGCAGGCTGGCACGGTTTAATTCAGTTACAGCGGCACTGATCAGCAACTCGTCGTCCAGGCGTGCCGGGGCGTGGTAACGCGCCTCGGCCGAATGCACAACGAACAACAGGCCCTCACCGGCCAACTGCGACTGGGCAAAGCCCAACGTGCGCAGGCGCTCGGTGCGAGCCCGCTCCATAAACTTGAGGTAATTGACGTAGTAAACGATACCGCCGGCATCGGTGTCTTCGTAATACACACGACAGCGATGGGCGAACGGTTGAGCCTCATTTTGCGCGCGCATACTCTAGTGCTTACTCCGCGGCTTGCCAATCGCTTCTGTGGCCTGATTGGCGGTCATTGGTCGTCATCGCTGAATAAATCGCCTGGCAGCGACTCATGCATGCGCCTGGGCACGTTCAACCCGAAGTGCAGATAGGCATGGCGGGTCACCACCCGACCACGGGGGGTGCGCATGATAAAGCCCTGCTGGATCAAATAAGGCTCCAGCACATCCTCGATGGTGTGGCGCTCTTCACTGATCGCCGCCGCCAGGTTATCGATGCCCACCGGCCCGCCATCAAACTTCTCGATCATGGTCAGCAATAGGCGCCGATCCTGATGATCGAAGCCGTGCTCGTCGACATCCAGCAGGTTCAGCGCCCGATCGGCGATCACCTGACTGATCTCACCCTGAGCACGCACTTCGGCAAAGTCGCGCACCCGGCGCAACAGACGATTGGCGATGCGCGGCGTGCCGCGAGCGCGACGGGCAATCTCGAAGGCGCCCTGGGCCTCGATCGGCAGACCGAGAATGCCGGCGGAACGACCGACGATGGTTGCCAGATCAGCGACGTTATAAAACTCCAGGCGCTGGACGATGCCGAAGCGGTCGCGCAGCGGATTGGTCAGCATGCCGGCGCGCGTGGTGGCGCCCACCAGGGTAAACGGCGGCAGATCCAGCTTGATCGAGCGCGCGGCCGGGCCTTCGCCGATCATGATGTCGAGCTGGAAGTCCTCCATGGCCGGATAGAGAATTTCCTCGACGACCGGCGACAGGCGATGGATTTCATCGATAAACAGCACATCACCGGCTTCCAGATTGGTCAGCATCGCCGCCAGATCGCCAGGCCGCTCCAGCACCGGCCCCGAGGTGCTCTTGATCGATACGCCCATCTCCTGAGCAATGATATTGGCCAGGGTGGTTTTACCCAGGCCCGGCGGGCCGAAGATCAGGGTGTGATCGAGGGCCTCCTGACGCCCGCGCGCGGCCTGGATAAACAGCTCCATCTGCTCGCGCACACCGGGCTGGCCAATATAGTCAGCCAGGCTCAGCGGCCGAATGGCGCGATCGATCTGCTCTTCACGTTCGCGCGGGTTGGCGCTAATCAGGCGATCGGCCTCAATCATGGCCGATTATCCGCCGGCAATTGCCCATGCTTAGCCCATCCCCTTCAATGCGCGACGAATCAAATCTTCACTGGACAAGCCGTCTTCCTTCACCAGGGCCACCGCACGGCTGGCTTCCTGGGGCTTGTAACCGAGGGAAATCAGGGCGCTGACGGCATCACTCTCCGCGCTTGAGACTGCCGCCCCGGCGCTTGGTTCAATCACCAGGGTCGCCATGCCCGGCAGGCTTTCCCAGGCCTTGAAGCGGTCTTTCAATTCCACCAGCAGACGTTCGGCGGTTTTCTTGCCAACCCCCGGCACCTTCATCAGCGCCGAGGTGTCCTGGGCCTGCACGCAGCGCACCAGCTCATCAACCTCCAGCCCGGACATCAGCGCCAGCGCCAGCTTGGGGCCAACCCCGTTGAGGCGAATCAGCTCGCGAAACAGCTCACGGTCGCGCTTGTCATAAAAGCCATACAGCAACTGGGCGTCTTCACGCACCACCAGATGGGTGTGCAAGGTCAACGGCTCGCCCACTGCCGGCAGGCGATACAGGGTGGTCATCGGCACTTCCAGCTCGTAGCCGAGCCCGTTGACGTCGATAATCAGGTGCGGCGGTTGTTTCTCCGCCAGGGTGCCACGCAAGCGTCCGATCACAAAACCTTCCTCAAATTGAATTACCGGCGCAAACGGCCGCCGCGACTGCGCGCCCCCACCAGCCCATGCACGCTCAGGGTTTGCCGGGTATGGGCATGACAGAGGGCGATGGCCAGGGCGTCGGAGGCGTCGATCTGCGGCTTCTGGGTGAGTTTCAGCAAGTGCATGACCATCAACTGCACCTGCTCTTTAGCCGCCCCGCCGCTGCCGGCAATCGCCTGTTTGACCTGGGTGGCGGTGTACTCGGCGATCTCCAGCCCGGCTTCGGCCGCAGCGACAATCGCCGCGCCACGCGCCTGACCCAGCTTGAGTGCGGAGTCGGCATTCTTGGCCATAAACACCTGTTCGATGCCCATGGTCACCGGCTCGTAGCTGTGGATCACCTCGCGCACGCCGCGAAAGACGATTTGCAACCGCTCGGCCAGCGGCCCGCTGCCGGTCCGGATACAGCCCGAGGCGACATACTCGCAGCCGCGGCCAAGATCACGCACCACGCCGTAGCCGGTGATGCGCGAACCGGGGTCGATACCCAAAATCAGGGTCATGCTGTCTTCCGCCTGTAGCGTCACCCAATCGCCGGCAACACTGGTTATTTATCCAGCCGCGAGTATAGGGAGTCGCGCCGGCAACGTCACCCGTCGCCATAAAAAAACCGGAAGCGCTTGCAGCAACTTCCGGTTGTGTTCACCGCAGCAGGCTCAGTCCAACTGCTCCAGCAGCTCGTCGGCGATCTCGGCGTTGTGGTAGACGTCCTGCACATCGTCGAGGTCTTCGAGCATGTCGATCAGCTTGAGCACCTTCTGCGCCACGTCCAGCTCGGTAATCGGCGCACTGATGGAGGGGATCATGGCGATTTCCGCTTCATCGGCCTTGAATCCTGCGGCGCTCAGTGCCTCGTTAACGCCATGGAAGTCGGCAAAGCTGGTCGACACCAGGGCCGAGCCGTCCTCACCCATCTCCACGTCATCGGCACCGGCTTCCAGCGCCGCGTCCATCAACGCCTCTTCGTTGACGCCTGGGGCAAAGCTCAGTTGCCCCTTGCGCTCGAACATATAGGCCACCGAACCATCGGTACCGAGGTTGCCGCCGCACTTGGTAAAGGCATGGCGCACCGCGGCCGCCGTGCGATTGCGGTTGTCGGTCATGGCCTCGACGAACACCGCCACCCCATTGGGTGCGTAGCCTTCGTAGCTGAGCTCGACCATGTTGTCGGCTTCGTCGGCACCGGCGCCACGGGCGATGGCCCGGTCAATGGTGTCGCGGGTCATGTTGGCGGTCAGGGCTTTGTCCACCGCCAGACGCAGACGCGGATTGTCCGCCGCCAGCGCACCGCCCTTGGCGGCGACTGTCAGCTCACGGATCAGCTTGGTGAAAATCTTGCCGCGCTTGGCGTCTTGACGCCCCTTGCGGTGCTTGATGTTGGCCCACTTGGAATGACCAGCCATGACTCGACTCCGTAACTTTTACAGCAAATCCAGCAGGTAGGATGGGTTGAGGCGTCAAGCGCCGATACCCATCAAGTCCACGATGGGTATCGCTGCGCTCAACCCATCCTACGGCCCTATCCCGCCCTACTCGGCCTTGGGCTGCTCGCGCAGGCGAATATGCAGCTCGCGCAGTGCCTTGTTATCCACCTCACCCGGCGCCTGAGTCATCACGCAGGCCGCGCTCTGGGTTTTCGGGAAGGCGATCACTTCACGGATCGACTGGGCGCCGGTCATCAGCATCACCAGACGATCCAGGCCGAAAGCCAGGCCACCGTGGGGCGGTGCGCCGAACTTCAGGGCGTCGAGGAGGAAGCCGAACTTCTCCTGCTGCTCGTCTTCGCTGATGCCGAGCACACGGAACACCGTCTGCTGCATGGCCCGGTCGTGGATACGGATCGAACCGCCACCCAGCTCGGTACCGTTGAGCACCATGTCGTAGGCACGCGACAGCGCGGCGGCCGGATTGGCCTCCAGCTCCTGCGGGCTGCAGCTTGGCGCGGTGAACGGGTGGTGCATGGCGGTCAGGCTGCCGTCGTCGTTCTCTTCGAACATCGGGAAGTCGACCACCCACAGCGGCGCCCATTCGCAGGTCAGCAGATTGAGGTCGTGACCGAGCTTGATCCGCAGGGCACCGAGGGCTTCGCTAACCACCTTGGCCTTGTCGGCACCGAAGAACACGATGTCGCCATCAACCGCACCGACGCGATCAAGGATCACATTGATGTTGTCCAGCGGGATGTTCTTCACGATCGGCGACTGCAGGCCTTCAACCCCGGCGGCGCGCTCGTTGACCTTGATATATGCCAGGCCGCGGGCACCGTAGATGCCGACGAACTTGGTGTAATCATCGATCTGCTTGCGCGGCATGCTCGCCCCGCCCGGTACACGCAAGGCGGTGACGCGGCATTTAGGGTCGTTAGCCGGGCCGGCGAAGACTTTAAAGTCGACGTCCTTGAGCTGATCTTCAACGTCCACCAGTTCCAGCGGGATGCGCAGGTCCGGCTTGTCCGAACCGAAGCGACGCATGGCTTCGGCCAGGGTCATGTGCGGCAGTTCGCCGAATTCAACGTCCAGCACTTCCTTGAACAGGTTGCGCACCATGGTCTCAGTGATGGCCATGATGTCTTGCTCATCGAGGAAGCTGGTCTCGATGTCGATCTGGGTGAATTCCGGCTGGCGGTCGGCGCGCAGGTCTTCGTCGCGGAAGCACTTGGCGATCTGGTAGTAGCGGTCGAAGCCGGCCACCATCAACAACTGCTTGAACAGCTGCGGCGACTGCGGCAGGGCGAAGAAGCTGCCGGCGTGGGTACGGCTCGGCACCAGGTAGTCACGCGCACCTTCTGGAGTGGCGCGGGTGAGGATCGGCGTTTCCACATCGAGGAAGCCGTTGTCGTCGAGGTAACGACGAATGCTGCTGGTGATGCTCGAGCGCAGCTTCAACTTGGCGGCCATTTCCGGGCGGCGCAGGTCGATAAAGCGATAGCGCAGGCGAGTTTCTTCGCCGACATCGGTGTATTCGTTGAGCGGGAACGGCGGGGTTTCCGCCTCGTTGAGCACATCCAGCTCGTAGCCCAGCACTTCGATGGCGCCGGAGGCCATGTTGGCGTTGCCGGCACCGGCCGGACGCAGACGCACCTTACCGGTGATCTTCACCACATATTCGCTGCGCACTTTATCGGCGACGGCAAAGGTCTCGGCGCGATCAGGGTCGAACACCACCTGGGCCAGACCTTCACGGTCACGGATGTCGAGGAAAATCACCCCGCCGTGGTCACGGCGACGGTGTACCCAGCCGCAAAGAGTGACTTCCTGGCCGTCCAGGGTCTCGTTCAACTGGCCGCAATAGTGGCTGCGCATCATGATCTTGGCTTCTCGTAATTCGATGATTCGGGGTGCTGGTTATTCGGCCTTGTCGCCGCCAGCCAGGTTCTTTTTCGCGCCGGTTTTAAAATCGGTCTCATACCAGCCGCTGCCTTTGAGGCGAAACCCAGGCATGGACAACAGCTTTTTCAACTCGGGCGCCGCGCAGCTCGGGCAGTCGAGCAACGGCGCATCGCTGAATTTCTGAATGGCTTCCAACTGGTGACCGCAGGACGCGCATTGGTAATCGTAAATCGGCATCAGCTCATCTCGGCAATCGAAACAATCTCGCCGCCAGCCCGTGCCCAGCGGCAAAGGGCGGGATTATATATGGTTAAGGCATGACATGCAGCCGCACGTCCGATCACTTTCACCAGGCCTTCTATACTCCATGGGCCAGCCCGATTTGCCGTCCAGTGGAGAGCCGCCATGACCATACCCCGCGCCGATGACCTGTCCACCGACCTGCTGGAAGACTTCCGCCTGGACGCCGCCGAGCAATTCCCGCGCTGCGAGCAACTACTGATCGAACTGGAACACTTCCCCGACGACGAGCCGCGCCTGCGCGAACTGTTTCGCCTGGTGCATACCCTCAAGGGCAACCTAGCTTATGTCGGCCTCAATCACCTGATGCCCCTGCCGCAGGCCATGGAAGATGTGCTTGAGGCCCTGCGCGAGCGGCAGCTCAACTTCGACAGTTTGCTCGGCGACGTCCTGCTGCTGAGCCTCGACCACCTGCGCGAGCTGATCCGTGAAGCCCTGGGCGGCGGCGCGGCACGCATCAATCCGGCGCAAATGCACAGCCTCAGCACCGCCCTGCACAGCCTCGCGGGCGGCGCAGCGCCCAGGCAGGCCGAGCTGCGCCGCAACCTGCTGCAGCAACTGGACCCCAGCACTCAACTGCAACAACCCAAACCCCAACAAACCCCGCCGATTCAGCAACTGTTTGAGCAACATGGCATCGACAATGATGCCGACCTGCTGTTTTTTGCCGAATTGATGCAGGCCGGCGAACGCCGCTCGCGCTACTGGGAAGGCCGCGGCCAACGCCTGCTGAGCCTGGCCCTGACGATCAATGCGCTGGGCGGCCAACCCAGCGAGCCGGCGCAACTGGCCGCCGCCGTGTGCCTGCACGACCTGGGCATGGCTTTTCTGCCCCTGGAGCTGCTGCATAAAGAGCACAATCTCAATCGTGACGAGCGCCGGCAGATGCAGGCCCATCCGCGCCAGGGCTTTGAGTTGCTGCGGCGCATGCCGAAATGGGCGAGCGCCGCAGAAATCATCCTGCAACACCAGGAACACGCCGACGGTTCCGGCTACCCAAAAGCCCTGACAGAGGCCGAGATAGCCCCCGGCGCGCTGATCCTGAGCATCGTCGACACCTTCGATGCGCGCACCCACGAGCGCGCCCACCAAACCCTGAGCAAGCGCCCGCTGATGCGCGCCATCCTGGAGATCAACGGCCTGGCCGGGCGCCAATTCAGCAACCACTGGGTCGAGGTGTTCAATCGCGCCCTGCAACAGCCGGCCCTGCGCAACCCGCGCTAAGCCGCGCGGCAAGCCTAGGCACCGGTGCGCCGGCTGTTCTATGCTTGCCGTTTACGGACCTTCGCCTCAGTGACGAGCATGAGCCAAGCAAGCAAAGAATCTTCCCTGTTAGCTCAGTACCCTGAGGAAACCCGCGAGGCCGCGGATCTGCTCAAGCATGCCGTGCCCCTGATGATGCGCCACCAGATCCCGCCCAATCCTGTGCATTACGCCCTCTGGTACACCTATAGCCAGGGCAAGAACCCCGATCTGAATCGCCGCCTGGACAAAGTCGTCAGCGATTTTGATATTTTCCCGCCGGAAACCGCCCTCAAGCTGTTTCGCGACCACATCATCCGTGAAGAACTGGAAGATGCCCGCCTCGGCCAGCAACAAGTGATCGAACTGGTTGACGATATAGAAGGCGGTGTCAGCCGCAGCGTCGAAGGCAGTCAGACCTACCAGACCAGCCTCGCCATGGGCCTGGATGCACTGCGCGAACCGCTGGATGAAAACCTGCCCAACGTGCTCACTGAGCTGCAACAAAGCACCCAACTGATGCAGGATCAGCAGGAGCAATTCCTCTATCGCCTGCGCAGCGCGCAAACTGAAATCCAGCATCTGCGCACCCAACTGGAACGGGCGCACATGGCCGCCACCCTGGACAACCTGACCCAGGTATTCAATCGCAATGCCTTTAGCCGCCTGCTGGAACAGGCTCTGAAAACCGATCACCAGGGCCTGACGCTGGTGATGATGGACATCGACCACTTCAAGCAATTCAACGACCAATACGGCCACCCGCTCGGCGACCGGGTTCTGCAACACGTCGGCCAGTTGCTGCGCGACCTGCTGCCACCACGCGCCATGGCTGCCCGTTACGGCGGCGAAGAGTTCTGCGTGATCATGCGCGACTGCTACGACCTGGAAACCGCCCACGCCTTTGCCGAGCGCTTGCGCCTGAAAATCCAGGCCTTGCGGGTCAAGGTACGCAGCACCGACAAGGTGCTGGACACCATCACCGCCTCCTTCGGCCTGGCCCTGGCGCAAGCCGGCGACGACCCCGAAGCACTGATCACCCGCGCCGACGACGCCATGTACCAGGCCAAACGCAATGGCCGCAATCAGGTTCACCCCGCCTTCCCGCAAACGGCCCTCAGCGCCTGATTTGAGTAGCCCTGCGCTTTGCTGTTAAATACCCCCCGTGCCGTCGGTCGCGCCTTTTTTAGCGGCTGACGCATGCTGGCACCACGCGCCTGTCCAACGCCCTCATTGCCTCAAGGCGAACCGCAGGGTGCCCGCTTTGCCTCGTTATCCATCTTGAAGTGAGCCCATTGCATATGTTGAAAATCGTCCACCTGTTAAGCGGCGCTGCGGCGCTGTTGCTGTCTTTCATCCCCAGCCTGCGTAGCGATGCCCTGCCTTACCTGCAGCACAGCGATGCCCTGTACCTGGGCCTGTTCGGCCTGTTCAACCTGCTTTACGGGCCAAGCGTCAGCCAAGGCCGCGCCAGCGTACACAACCTGGTGTCCGCCCTGCTGCTTTTCGCCGCCGCCCTGCAAGCCTTGATCCTGCTGGCGCCACTGCCTTTCATCGGCACGCAGCCGGCCGCTCTGTTCAGCCTGCTGGCCGTGACCGCCGCAGTAGCCGTCAACCTCGGGCTTAACCTGCGCCCACACAGCCCACGCAGCTACAGCCCGGCCGCCCCTCAGGACCTGGGCGATCGCGAAACCGGCACGGTCAAGTGGTTCAACACCTCGAAGGGTTTCGGCTTTATCTCCCGCGATTCAGGCGACGATATTTTCGTACACTTCCGCGCCATTCGCGGTGAAGGCCACCGCGTACTGGTCGAAGGCCAGCGCGTCGAGTTCGCCGTGATGCAGCGCGACAAGGGCCTGCAAGCCGAAGACGTGATCGCGGCACTGCCCAGCCGCCGCTGAGCCCGCACCGCACAAAAAAAGCCCGCTCACTCAGCGGGCTTTTTTTGTGCGCAGAAGCAGCAGCGGTAGCCCGGATGAAATCCGCGAGGGAATTGGCAGGATAACCAGCGCCCCGGATTGCATCCGGGCTACAAAAATGCCGTTCACTTGGCTTAAGTGAACGGCATTACCCTCACTCAGCGGGCTTTGGGGTGTGCAGAAGCCTCAGTAATGCGGTGGCGGCTGGTTATCTTCGCTACCGAATTGGTTTTGCTGCTCGTCCTGCCGGCGCGCCAGCGCCGCCAGTTGCAACTGCAGGCGATCGAGCAAACGCTGCTGGTCGACCAGCACATCGTTGAGCGCCTGAATGGTGTCATCCTGAAATGCCAGGCGGCTTTCCAGGTCATTGATCCGCGCCTCCAGGTTCATCGTGGCGCCTCGGCGAAGACAAAATCATCCGGCAACAGCACGCGCAACTTGCTCAGCACGCCAGCCAATTGCGCAGCGCTGTATGGCTGGGCTGGCGACTTGCCCCACACCGGCGCGGGCCAGGCGGCATCCTCGCGGGCGCGCGCGATCACATGCATGTGCAACTGGCTGACCATATTGCCCAGGGTTGCCACATTCATTTTGTCGGCAGCAAAACCATCTTTCAGCACGGCAGCCAGGGCCGTGGTCTCCTGCCAGAGCGCCAACTGATCGGCGGCGTCCAGGTCAAACAGTTCGCTGACATCGGCGCGCCGCGGCACTAGGATAAACCAGGGGTACTGGGCATCGTTCATCAGCAACAGGCGGCAAAGGGGCAAATCCCCCACCGTCAGGGTGTCCTGTTGCAAGCGTGGATCGAGACTAAACATGGCGAAAGGGCTCCGGGTCTACGGCAATAGAGGGTCGTTTGCCGAGCCCGCGCGGGGCGCCCGACAAACCATAGGTGCAGGATAGCGCGTTGCAACGCCGCAGTTCACCCGCCCCGCACATGCCGCGGCAAGCGCACCAGCACCTCAAGGCCGCCCAAGGGCGAGTCGCGCAACTCGATCTCGCCACCGTGCAGCTCCACCACCCGACGCACGATGGACAGGCCAAGGCCCGCACCCTGACCCATGCCCTGGCGGAAAAAGCGCTCGAAAAGCTTCCCCCGCAGCGCCGCCGGCACCCCCGGCCCACTGTCCTGCACACGCAGCAGCAAGGCCTCGGGCTGGCCCTGCAACAGCACCCGGATACGCCCACCCGCCGGGGTGTATTGCAGGGCATTGCCGAGCAGGTTGTGCAGCAAGGTGCCGAGGCTGGGGCCATCGGCCTGCAACTGAAAATCGCTGCCTGCGGCCTCGAACTCCAGCTCCTGCTGGCGGTCCAGCGCCAGCGGCGTCAGCTCGGCCAGCGCCTCACGGGCCAGGGCGGCCAAATCCAATGGTGCCATGGCCAACTGCACGGCCGCCGGCTCCAGGCGCGCCAGGGTGAGCAATTGGGTCACCACCCTGGTGGCGCGCTCAACCCCATGTTCAAGCTGCTGCAAGGCCCTGGCCCGATCCTCGGGGTCAGGCGCCTGCTGGGCGTTCTGCGCATGGATGCGCAGCACCGCCAGGGGCGTGCGCAGCTCATGGGCAGCATCGGCGAGAAAGCGCTGCTCGCGCGCCAGCAACTGAGCCACCTGCTGCAACAAGCGATTGAGCGCTGCCACGATCGGCTCCAGCTCCTGGGGCAACGGCGCCAGCAGCAGCGGCGCCAGGTTGTCGGCATCGCGTGATTTGATAAAGCTGGCCATCTGCGCCAACGGCGCCAGGCCCCAGCCGACGGCCAGCCACACCAACAGAGCGAGAATCGGCAGGCCGAGCAGGTCCGGCAGCAACATACGGCGCGCAATCAAGCCGACCAACTCGCCACGCACATCACTACGCTCGGCGACCATGATCCACTTCTGCTCGCCAGCATCGTGCAGGACAAACACCCGCCAGTGATAATCCCCCAGGGGGACGCTGTGATAGCCCGCAAACGCCGCCCCCAGGGCGGTCACCGCCTCATCGGCGAGATGCGCATGGCCCGCGCCTGAATGCTGATGAAACTCGACGATGGTGCGCCGCAATAGATCGGCCGGGGCACTGGCCGATTGCAACAAGACCTCGCCCTGCCCATCAAGCACCTGAAACGCCAACTTGCTCTCATAGGGATGGCCCGCCCCCTCGGCAAGCGCCAAGTCGGCCATCAGTTGTGCATGCTGGCCGGCAAAAGCCGCATCCAGGGATGCCTGCAAGCGCTGGCGAACCAGCGCGCTTTGCCCAACCCCGAGCATGCCCTGGAGCAAGCGCGCGGTCTGCGCCAGTTGGGCATCGAACAGCTCTTCGATCTCGTGATTGGCATCGCGGTAGCTTTTGTACGAGATCAGGCTCATCGACACGCTGAGCAAACCCAGCACCAACACCAGGGTACGGGCGCGAATGGAACGCAGCATGGACACCTACTTATCCACCAGATAACCGACACCACGCACGGTGCGAATCAGCTCGCTAAAGAACTTCTTGCGCAGATGATGAACGTGTACCTCCAGGGCGTTGCTCTCCAGCTCCTCGTCCCAGCCATACAAGGCCTGCTGCAGACGATCGCGGGTCAGCACCCGCCCCGGCTGGACGATCAACTCATGCAGCAGGAGGAACTCCTTGCGCGGCAAATTGATCACCCGGTCCTGGTAGCGCACCTCCTGACTGACCGGGTCGAGACTGATGCCACGGTACTCCAGCGCCGGCTGCGGACGATTGAAACTGCGCCGCAGCAAGGCCCGCAGCCGGGCCTTGAGCTCGGCCACGTCGAAGGGCTTGGTCAGGTAGTCATCGGCGCCGGCATCCAGCCCGGCAATCCGGTCGGCCGTGGCGTCACGCGCCGTCAGCACCAGCACCGGCAGCGGATTGGCGGCGCCGCGCAACTGTTTAAGCAGTTGCAGACCGTCCATCCGCGGCAGGCCCAGGTCGAGGATCACCAACTCGAAACTCTCATGGCTCAGCGCGTGCAGGGCGCTGACGCCATCCTGCAGCCAGTCAACGGTATAGCCCTCGGGCTTGAGCGCCGTGCGAATGCCTTCGCCCAGGGCCAGATCATCTTCCACCAACAGGATGCGCATGGGTTGTCTCCAGCAACGATCCGCTGAGCTTACTTGAGTTCGGCCTGCACCTTGGCCAGCAATGCGGCGATTTCGGCCTGGCGACCGCGATCAGCCACTTCACGCCCTGGGCGAGCGCTGGCCGCCTGAGCCTTTTCCAGGGCCCGTTTGGCTTCGCTGTAACGCGCCTGCCGAAACAAGAAATCGCCGTAGAAGTAGTTCGGGTCGATGCCATTGGGGTTCAACTGCAGCGCTTGCTTGAGCAGTTTTTCCGCCTGTTGGTCATCACCAAAGCCAATCGGCCAGCCGGGCACCTGATAGTACAGCGCGCCCAGGCTGGTGTAGGCCGAGCCGTGCAGGGCCTTGGGATCAAGCGCAAGCGCTCGTTCCAGGCTGGCCTTGGATTGCTTGACCAGATCCAGCGCGCCCAAGCCGCCCTTGGCGCCGGCATAGGTGCTGAGGATGATGCCGCGCCAGATATGCAACTCGGCATCCTGCGGGTTACTGCGCACCAGGGTGTCGGCCTCCGCCGCCAGCTTGGCGAACTCGGCCTCGCGCTGCGCCGCCGGGACTTGATAGTTGATTTCGGCCCAACGGCCTTGTAGCAATTGCAGGCGCGGCTGAACGCTATCGGCCAAGGCCAAGCTGGGCAGGCTTAGGACGCTCAGCAGCGCCGCCACACAGAAAACTCGTAGCTTAATCATCAGAACATCCCTTCAGAATTGGTTGCGCGCAAAGCGCTGGATAATCGGTAGTTGCTTGCGCAGGGCCTGATCGACCACTCGCGGCAGCAGGCTGTTGAGCCGGACAAACAGCTTCTCCGGCCAACCCAGATAGAGCTCTTGGCGTTCGCCGACGAGCGCCTGAACGATCTGCTCGGCCACCGCCAGCGGATCATCCATGGCCACATTCAGCGCCTCGTTCATGGCCACCACCTGCGCACTGTTCATGGGGGTGCGGGTCGCCCGCGGGGCGATGTACAGCACCTTGATCCCGGTGTCCGCCAGCTCGCGGCGCAGCGCCTCGGCAAACCCGCGCAAGGCAAATTTACTGGCGCAATAGGCGCTGTAACCCGGATAGCCGATGGAGCCGAAGGTCGAGCCAAGCGTCACCAGCAGCGCCCGCTCCTGCTGGCGCAACAACGGCAGTAGGCGATGGGTGAGCTGCACGGTGGCGGTCAGATTCACGCCGATCAGGGCGGCAATATCGGCCTCGTCATGCGCCTCCAACAAGCTGAAGCGATTGACCCCGGCGGCATTGATCAAGCTGTTCAGCCCGCCAAAACGCCGCGCGGCCGCCAGCACCGCCTCACGCCCGCCGGCCTCGGTGATGTCCGCGCAGACCAACTCGATCTGATCGGGAAAACGCTGCGCCAAGTCCTCCAGCGCAGCCAACTGCCGCCCCACCAGCAACAGCCTGGCGCCGCCCTGGGCCAGGCGCGCAACCAACGCCTGGCCAATGCCACCGCTGGCGCCGGTAATCAGCGCCCGACAATCCGCTATCTGCATGATTCCTCCTCAGGCCGCCAACGGCAGGCTGCGGAACATGTCGCCATACAGGCGATAGACCACCTTGGCGGTGTGTACCACGGCGGCCTTGTCGGCCGGCTCGTCCAGGCGATTCATCAGCTTCTCGTAGAAGGCGATGTGCTCGATATCCAGGCTGCCATGGGAGGTCAGGTAACTGAACGCCTGCGCCGGCAAGCCCAACTCGCCCTTGATGATCCCGGCGGCCTGGGTCGCCAGAGCAATACTGGTGCCCTCCAGCACGTTGACCATGCCGAAGAAACCCACCGGGTTGCCCCGATTGATCTGGTCGTAGACGTAGCTGACCATCAGCTCGGTCGCCAGGTTGGGGGTTTCCACCCGCACCGCCTCGGCATCGCCGCCACAGGCGCGAATATCGTTGAGAATCCACTCCTGATGGCCGTACTCCTCCTCGATGTATTCGGCGATCGCCTCGCGCAGCCACTCCAGGCGCTCCGGCAAGCGCGCACCACAGGCCATCAACAGCGGCACCGTATGCTTGACGTGGTGATAGGCCTGAGCGAGAAACGCCAGATAACTGGCCGGGCTAACGGTGCCGGCCATGACCTGGGTAATGATCGGCGCGCTCAACAGGTACTCGCGCTCAACCTGGGTTTGCGCTTGCAACTGATCAAAAAAATGCATTTAAAGCTCCTTGGTAATGTTCCAGTAATGCCCCACGGCGCAGCCGACCATTGCTGGTGGCCAGGCCGTTATCCTCGCTAAACGCCTGCTCGCCGCGAAGCCAGTGATGTACGCGGGCGTAATCGGGCAGAGTTTGATTGACGTGCGCCACCGCCGCCGCCAGCTCGGCATCGCTTGCTGAAGAGACGCGCGGCACCAGCACGGCCACATTCGCCGGCAACGCCTCGCCATACAGCCAGGCCTGGGCGATGGGCAACTGCTGAACCAGCTCCGACTCGACCCATTCAGGGTTGACGTTGCGACCGAAGGCGGTGATGAACTGGCGCTTCTTACGCCCATGCAAGACCAGATAAGCGCCATCGAAATGACCGAGATCGCCGCTTGCCAGCCACTCATCCGTCAGCGCCGGCTCGCCCAGGTAACCGCGCATGCGCGCGCCTTTGACCAGCACCTCGCCATCCGCGGCCAGGCGCACCTGCACATGGGGCAACGGCGTGCCGACGGTGCCCAGCTTGCGCTGCTGCGGGGTATTCAGGCACACCACCGAGGCGCACTCGGACAAGCCGTAGCCCTCATAAACCGGCAGCCCCAGGGCATCGGCACGTTCCAGCAACTGGGCCGATACGCGCCCGCCGCCGACGGCGACAAAACGCAGGGAATCGGCTATCGGCATGCCCCGCTCAGCCGCCGTCACCAGCGCCAGCAGCAACTGCGGCAGCAAGATAAGACTGTGGGGACGCGCCCGATGCAGACAGCCGAGGAAACTCGGCAAATCAAACTGACTGGCGCCCTTGAGGCCCACCTCAGCCACCGGCAACAGCTCGATGGTCGCACCGGCCAGCAGCGGCGCATAAACCCCGGCGATGTTCTCCAGCAAGGTGGCCAACGGCAGCACGCACAAATGCCGCTCGACCTGGCACACCAGACTGGCCTGCCACAGGCTGCGCGCCACGGCCAACTGCACCTCGGCGTCCAGACACACGCCCTTGGGTTGCCCGGTGGTGCCGGAGGTGTAGGTGATTTTTACCGTGCCCGCCGGCAACTCGGCCCGCGCCGACAAACGGCGCCGAGCCATTTGCCCATCAACCGCGACGAAGCCCAGGGCAGCAAAAGCCGCGCTATCGGCACCAATCAGGCTATCGACCCCGGCGCTGTCGAGCACATGGCACTGCTGAGCCGGCGAGAAGAAACCGGGCACCGGCACACACACGACGCCGGCAACCAGCGTCGCCAAATCCCAAAGCACCCATTCCAGGCCGTTATCCAGGGCCAAACCCAGGCGCTGCGCACCAACTCGATGCAAGCGCTGAGCGCGCGCACCGATTTCGTCCAGCAGTTGCCTGTAGCTCAATTGCTGATTCGCCTGCACCAGAGCCACACGCTCGCCATGCTGAGCCAGGCTCGCCAGCAATGCCTCAAGCGCTGCAGACATGAGCCAACTCCTCACCGGCATAGCGCGCCTGATAACCCAGGCGCCGATAGAGCCCCATGGCCTGCAGACGCTGATGGCCGGCATAAATATCGCCCACCATCACCTGCGGCCGGGTCGCGTAATAACGGCCCCAGTCGCTCAGATCCTCGCCCATGCAGGCAGGATCGGCGCGGCCCAGCGCCAAAGGGCTCAAGCCCAAGCGCTGAAAGCTGTTGAGCAAGGTCGCGGTGCCGGTAAAGGCCACCCAGCGAAAACCGAGAGCAACCAGCACATCCGTCAGCGCCACTATTAATAGTCGCGCATGCCCGGCACCCAGCGTCGCGAGATTGCCGACCTCGACAATCTCGCGACGCTGCAGGTAACGACCGTTACGCGCGGTAATCTCCTGCTCGACCGGACGTGCCAGGTAACGCTCAAGAAACAGCTCGCCGGCAGCGGCAGGACGAATCCCCAGCGCCGCCTGCAATTGGCCGGTTTGGTGCTCAAGTGTCAGCAGTGTGGGCATAAAATGCTGAATCTTGGCGCCATAGTGTTCAGCAAAACGCACACGGATAAAGTTTTCCACTTCATCCCGGCGCTTTGTGCATGGATGTTGCTTCAACAAATGCAACTGCAACGACGGCTCATGGCCAATGCCGGCCAGGGCGCCGTGATGTTCCCAAGGCAACTCCATTGAATGCACCTCAAGCGGTCTAAATGGGCTTGGGGCTGATCTTCACCGGCGAGTCTTAACAAATACTTAAGGCCGCAACGACGCCACGGGAAGAAAATCAACAGAAACCTATACAGCGGCGACACCTTAGTTACAAAATTGCGACACCCCACCAAAGAAAACGGGGCGGTTAGACCGCAAGTATCGCCATAAGTGCCGACGTGCTATAAATTCGACGCCGACACAAAAAGAAAGACCTGTCCACTCATATGCATAGAGTGGGCTGCGTAAATCTTCCAAAACCAAAGGAGCAACCTCAATGCAAATGATGAAGTGGAGCGTAATCGCCCTGGCAGTAGCCGCCGGCACCTCCCAGATGGCCCTGGCCTCCAGCCAGTCCGAATCCAAGGGCTTTGTAGAAGACAGCAGCTTCGATATTTTCAGCCGCGCGCTTTATCACAACCGTGACTTCAAGAATGGCGCGGGCAACCACGGCGTTGATATTGACGACACCGTAGACTCCGATGGCGATGGCGACACCGGCAACGACGTAGATCGCTACAAAAGCGGTTATGCCGAGGAGTTCGGCCTCGGTATTCGAGGCCTATTCGAGTCTGGCTTCACCGAAGGCACCGTTGGTTTTGGTATCGACGCCCACACCCTGAGCAGCATTCGCCTGGATACCGGTCGCGGCCGTAATGACCTGGGCCAATTTGCCCTGAACGATCAAGGTCAAGCAGAAGAAACCCAGACTGAAGTTGGCGCAGCCGTTAAGGCTCGCCTGTCCAACACCGTACTCAAGCACGGCAATCAGTTTGTTGAGTCGCCAGTGTTTGCTACCGACGACTCGCGCATCCTGCCAGAAGTGGCTACCGGTACTTACCTGACCAGCACCGAAATCGAAGGTCTGGAACTGAGCGCCGGCCGCTTCACCGCCATGAGCAGCCAGACTGCAACTGGTCGCGACACCATCACCATGTCTAGCGACCAAGATGGCGATGATGAAAAAGAAGACTACACCCTGAAGTCCGCCAATATCTTCGGCGCCAGCTACAGCTTCACCGAGAACTTCAGCGGCGCCTTCCACGCCTCCGACGTTGAAGACTTCTGGACCAAGAAATACGTCAACCTGAACTACACCGTTGCCCTGGCTGATGATCAATCCCTTGGCTTCGACTTCAACTACTACAAGTCGGACGATCAAGGTCAGAAACTGGCTGGCGAGCTACAGAACAAGCTGTGGAGCCTGGCACCGTCCTACACCCTCGGCGCGCACACCTTCACCCTGGCGTACCAGCGCTCCTCCGGCGACACCGGTTACAACTACGGCATCGACGGCGGCGGCAGCATTTTCGTCGCCAACTCGGTACAAATCGCCGACTTCATGGCCAAGGACGAGCGCTCCTACCAGGCGCGCTACGACCTCGACATGACCACCTACGGCGTACCGGGCCTGAGCTTCATGACCCGTTATGTAACGGGCGACAACATTGATGCGGGCGAGGACTTTGCCGAAGAAGGCAAAGAACACGAGTTCAACTTCGAAACCAAGTATGTAATTCAGGAAGGTGCCGCCAAGGACCTGTCCATGCGTCTGCGCAGCTCGATCTATCGTGCCAACGCAGCAGGCTCGGAAGTGTCCTACTCCGACCGCAACGATGTACGCTTGATCGCCGAATACCCACTGGACATCTTGTAAGTCCTAGGCGTTATTCAGTGAATAAAGAAACCCGGCCTCGGCCGGGTTTCTTTTTGCCAGTTATTTAGCGCGGCAGCGGCAGTGCATAGGTTCCGGTCACATGGGCCACCAGGTCCGTCTCGCGGCCTTGCGAGTAGACTTCCACCTCGCACACCGCCTGACGCGTGGACAACCTCAAGATCCGAGCCTCGGCAAGCAGATCCAGCGCCGCCGGTTTGCTCAGAAAATTGATATTTAGATTGGCCGTCACCGCCATTTCCACCCGCCCCAAACGCCCCAGCACCACCGCGTACATGGCCGCATCGGCCAGCGCCATGATGGTCGGCCCGGACAGGGTGCCGCCTGGACGCACCAGTTTGCCGTGAAACGGCACCCGCGCCACGGCCTTGTCGCCATCCAGATGATCGATACGCAGGTCGATATCTTCGGCCATCGGCACCCCCAGACGAATCAAACCTTGTACCTGCTCTGCGCTTAACCCACTCACCGGCAACTCCTCCTGCAATCAAAGGCCGCAGCCGCGTGGCCTGGCAGCCTGTACGCAACTGTACTGGCGCCGTACAATGCGAACCTTTCCATGTCCTCGCAACTGACAAAACGGCCAATCATGCGCACCAGCCAGTATCTGCTCTCCACTCTCAAAGAAACCCCCTCTGATGCAGTCGTGATCAGCCACCAACTGTTGCTGCGCGCCGGCATGATCCGCCGCCTCGCCTCGGGCCTGTACACCTGGCTGCCGATGGGCCTGCGCGTGCTGCGCAAGGTTGAGGCCATCGTGCGCGAGGAGATGAACGCCGCCGGCGCCCTGGAAGTGCTGATGCCGCTGGTGCAGCCCGCCGAACTCTGGCAGGAATCCGGGCGCTGGGAGCAATACGGCCCGGAGCTGCTGCGCCTGAAAGACCGTCACGGCCGCGAGTTCTGCGCAGGCCCCACCCACGAAGAAGTGATCACCGATCTGGCCCGCAACGAGCTGAACAGCTACAAGCAATTGCCGATCAACCTGTACCAGATCCAGACCAAGTTCCGCGACGAAATCCGCCCGCGCTTCGGCCTGATGCGTGGCCGCGAATTCATCATGAAGGACGCCTACTCCTTCCACCAGGACCAGGCCTCCCTGCAGCTGACCTACGACCGTATGCACCAGGCCTACTGCAACATCTTCACCCGCCTGGGCCTGAACTTCCGCCCGGTACAAGCCGACACCGGCTCCATCGGCGGCACCGGCTCCCACGAATTCCACGTGCTGGCCGAGTCGGGTGAAGACGATATCGCCTTCAGCGACAGCTCCGACTACGCCGCCAACATCGAGAAGGCCGAAGCCATCCCACGGGAAAGCGTACGCGGCGCGGCGACCGAAGAGCTGCGCCTGATCGACACGCCCAACGCCAAAACCATCGACGAGCTGGTCAGCCAGTTCGGCCTGGCCATCGAAAAAACCGTCAAAACCCTGGTCGTACACGCCGCCGAAGAGGGCAAGCTGATCGCCCTGATCATCCGTGGCGACCACGAACTGAACGAAATCAAGGCCGCCAACCATGAACGGGTGGCCAGCCCGCTGGTATTTGCCGGAGAAGCCGAGCTGCGTGACGCCATCGGCGCCGGTGCCGGCTCACTAGGCCCGCTGAACATGCCGCTGCCGTGCATCGTTGACCGCTCGGTGGCTCTGATGAGCGACTTCGCCGTCGGCGCCAATATCGACGACAAGCACTACCTGGGCGTCAACTGGGAGCGCGATTTGCCACTGCCGGCCGTTGCCGACCTGCGCAACGTGGTCGAGGGCGACCCCAGCCCGGACGGCCAGGGCACGCTGGTGATCAAGCGCGGCATCGAAGTCGGGCATATCTTCCAGCTCGGCACCAAGTACAGCCAGGCACTGAACTGCCAGGTGCTGGGCGAAAACGGCAAGCCGGTGATCCTCACCATGGGTTGCTACGGGATTGGCGTATCGCGCGTGGTGGCGGCGGCCATCGAGCAGAACTTCGACGAGCGCGGCATCCTCTGGAACGACACCCTGGCGCCGTTCCAGATCGCCCTGGTGCCGCTGCGCTATGAAACCGAGGTGGTGCGTGAGGCGACCGACAAGCTGTATGCCGAGTTGACCGCCGCGGGCTTTGAAGTGCTGCTGGACGACCGCGACAAGAAGACCAGCCCCGGCATCAAGTTTGCCGACATGGAGCTGATCGGCATCCCGCACCGCATCGTTATCAGCGACCGCGGTCTGGCCGAGGGCAACCTGGAGTACAAGAGCCGCCGCGAGACCGAGGCGCAGGCGATTCCGGCTGCCGATGTGCTGGCCTTCCTGCAAGCCCGCATTCGCGGCTGATCGAGGCGTCATGTCCAGCCGAGCCAATCTGCCCATCGTCGCCACCCTCGGTGGCGCCTTGCTGCTCAGCGGCTGCGCCAACCAGTTGTCGCAACGCAGCGAGCATGAGGCGCGCGTCGAGCGCAAACTGCTCGCCCACAGCCTGCAGATCGAGGTCGGCGAACCCAAGGTTCTCGAGCTGCCGCAGCGCCGCGTGCGCATCCTGGAGCAGAAGACCTTCGACGTCACCGAGTTCGAGGTTAGCCGCCACTATGAGCGCTACACCCCCTACCAGGCCTGGCGCAAGCTGTATGAAATCCCCCTCGGCGCCGTCGCCGTGGTGGCCGGGGTGGGCGCCAACGTCGCCAACATCCTGGCCTTCGGCAACGTCCCGGACAGCGCCACCAAGGGCTGGTTCGACTACGGCTTTGCCGGCCTCAACCCGTTTATCAACGTCGAATCCCATGGTCGCTCGCAACAAAACCTGGCGGCCATTGATGAGCAACAAGTGCAGCGGCGCACCGAGCACACCAGCCTGCCCTGGAGCGAACGCAACGTCACGGTCAAGGCCGGCCCGCACAGCTACGAATTAAGCACCGACAACAAGGGCATGCTGCGCCTCAACCTGCTCGACAGCCCATTTGCCGATCAAGCCGGAATCAGCAAGGTTGGCACCCTGCAGCTCAAGGTCAGCGACCCTCAGGATGGTGCTCAGGCCGAAGCCAGCCTGGCCGTCAGCCGGGCATTGCGCGGCAAGCTGGTGGAAGCTCACAGGCTGATCTACGACGATCTGGAAGGCAGCGGTGTCAGCGAATGGGTACACCGGGTCAAACGCCTGGCCGAACTGGGCCTGGAAGAGGAAGCCAGCGAACTGGAGCAGAGCCTGATCGAGCTGACTCGCAATGATCCGGAGTTGCAGCTGGAGTTTATCCAAAGCCTGCAACACCACGCCGGCCGCCTCGCCGCCGACCCCGGCGCCAACGACTAATCAACCGGCCACTTCCCACTCACCACTCACCACTACCCACTCACCACTTACCACTACCCACTCACCGCCCACTACTCGCCCGCACGAATTTGCGCCAGGCGGGCCTGCAGGCCGGCCGCCGTCTGCTCACCGAGCAGGCGCTCGCGCAACACGCCATCCGGGCCGACGATATAGGTGGCCGGCAGCGCTGCGCTGCGGGGTAATTGCCAGTGCGGCGCCGGGTCCTGGGCCAACACCCGGTAGTCGATGCCCAATTGCGCACTGGCCTTGCTCAGCTCGGCACCTTGCAAACCGTCGAAATTGACGCCCAGCACGCTAACCGGCTGGCCCTTGAGCTGCGCGGCCAACTGATTGAACTCGCCGATTTCGGCACGGCACGGCGCACACCAGGTCGCCCAGTAATTAATCAGCAACCACTGGCCTTCAAGACTTTCAGCCGTTACCTTTCTACCATGTTGATCAACGCCGTAATCGGCGCTGCAGCCGGCTAGCAATAACGCCGCCAGGCCCCCTATGAGCATTCGCCCCTTGAACCAATGGAGTTGCATTCCCATGCTGTCGATCCTCGCAGGGTTGATATGACGCTGGATGCCTTGCGCCTGGAAGTGCCCGACATCCTCGATGAGCAGGCGGCCTCGCTGGCCGATCTCAACGAACGCCTGGCCGGCGCCCGCCTGCTTGACCACGAGAGTGCCTTGCAGGAGGTGCTAAGCCTACTGTTTCGCCTCAATCGCAGCGCCATGACCTTACTTGAAAGACAGCGCGCCCTGCAAAGCTTCAGCGATGCTTATCGGCACTACGCCAGCCACTATGTCGATCATCGGGCCCCGCCGAGCCTGTTTGTACGCCTGTGCAGCGAGCTGGCCGTGGGCTTCAAGCGCCTGCTGTTGCAAATCCTCCAGGGCCGCCAACCATCGCGCCCGCACCTGGCCTGGTGTCTGTATATGGCCCAGCACTTCCTTGCACAAAGCCTGCTGCGCCATTACCAGCTCTATCAGGAGCCGCCGCCCAGCCTGTGGCGCGACAGCCACCTGCTGTACTGGATCGGCGAGCACCAGCAATGCCTGGACGAACATATCTCGGCCGCCTTCCTGCCCGCGCCGGCCTGCACCCTGCGCGGCCTGTACCAGCAGGCGCTGATCCTGGCCCTGAGCAACCCCTTCCATCTGGCCGAAGGCGAAAGCCCGCTGCTGTTCGGCGCCCTCGCCCCCCTGGCCGACCTGGCGCGCCTGCTGCCCTGGGATGATGAGGAGGACGCAGAGGGGCCGATTGTCGATCTCGGCGCCTCCCAGGCCTGCCTGAGCTACGAACAACTCCCGCAAGGCGATGCCAGCCAGCTCCGGCGCCTGGAGCTGGGCGCCGTGCTGGTGGCGCTGCACGATCCCGCACCGCTGCAAAGCCCCGCCGAACGCGAGCTGCTGCAGCGGGTGCGCCCGCACTGGCTCGGCCGCCAGCAACGCCGGCATGACCGCGCCGGCCTTGAGGGCCCGTGCAACCTGGTCATCGGCCTGAATGACATTCACGCCCAGTTACTGGAGAAGCGCCCTGCGCAGTGCGCCACCCAGATGCTCGATGCCAGCGCCGGCGGCGCCTGCGTGGTGTGCAATAGCGATCAAGGCGCTCACCTGCCTGTCGGCCAGTTGGTGCTGGTGCTCGCCGACAGCGGCACCCCGACCCTGGCACTGGTGCGCTGGCGCCACCAGAATGCCGCCGGTCTGCACCTCGGCCTGCGTTACCTCAAGGGCCTGCCACGCCCGGCATGGCTGCGCCGCGCGCCCAGCGCACAAACCCATCCTGGGGTGCTGCAAAGCACGCCGGAACCAGGCAATGGCTGGCACCACGGTCTGTGGCTGAACAATGGCCAGTTTGGCGAAGGCGAAAACCTCTGGCTGCAACTGGCCAACGTCAACAACCAGGCCAACCTGCCACTGCCAGCCTGCAACCTGAGTACGCCATCGGTCTCGCGCTACCCGCTGCGCCTGGCTTGACCTGGCAACAGCGCCAGCCGTTCACGGCTGCGCCGTGCGCAACCACTGTGCCAGGCTGGCGCTGAACAGCTGCGACTCCTGGGCATAAAGATGGCTCAAGGCCTCGCGCAGATCCGCATACCAGGCTTCATCAAGCTGCGCCGGCAACTGCTCCAGGCGCGGCAGCGGCCAGGGGCTGTGACTGATCAACTGATACAGGCTGTAGCTGGAAAGATCGCGGGACAGCACCCAAGCATCGCTGCCGGCCATGCAGATCAATTGCTGAGCTTGCAGAAACGCCAGCACCTCGCCCCACTCGTCACCCGGCAACTGCCAGCCCGCCTGCTGCACATCGCCATGGCGGACCACCTGGCCGGATTGCTGACACTGGTGGAACACCCGCAGCACGCCGAGCAACACCAACAATCGCGGCAGGCCGCGCCGCCGCCAGTGATGGGGCGTCGACAGGTTGCACACCAGCTCGGCACCAAACAGCACGATCAACCAGGACAGGTACAGCCACAGAAGAAACAGCGGCACCGTGGCAAAGGCGCCATAGATCAGTTGATAGCCGGGGAACATCGCCACATACAGGCCGAAAATCGCCTTGGCCACCTCAAACAGGCTGGCCGTGAACACCCCGCCGATCAGCGCATGTTTAAACGGCACCCGCGCATTGGGCACCGCTACGTAAATCAGGGTAAACGCCGCCACACTGAACAACAGCGGGGTAAAGCGCAGCAACGTCTTGGCCTCCACCAGGGCGTCGGGGCCGGTCAGCAATGAGGTTGAGGTCAGGTAGGTGCTGATCAAAAAGCCGCTGCCCAGCAACAGCGGGCCGAGGCTGAGAATGGCCCAATAGAGCAGGAAGCTGGACAGCCCGCGACGGCTCTTGCGCACCCGCCAAATGGTGTTGAAGGCCTGCTCGATGGTCATCAGCATCATCACCGCGGTGACCGCCAGCAACAGCACGCCGACCCAGGTCAGCTGCCGCGCCTGGGCGGTAAAGGCCCACAGGTATTCCTGCACTGCCGCGCCGGCCGAGGGCACAAAGGTGCGAAAGACAAAACGCTGAATCTGCTCGCCAACCCCCTGGAATGCCGGCACCGCCGAAAGCATGGCGAAGGTCACGGTCATCATCGGCACCACGGCAAACAGGGTGGTGTAGGTCAGGGCGGCGGCGCTGCTGATGCCGCGATCAGCCAGAAAGCGCTGCAGCAGAAAACGCCAAAAATCGACAACCGTGTGCAGCCGCTGGCGCATGCCATCTCCTTGCTGGGTAAGGCCGTTGCGGCCAACTGTGCAGGCCCGGCCAGACAAGATGCCGGCAGGCGCGCAGACGCGGTTAGAATAGCCGCCTCACCTGGCAAGATGCGACCTGCAAATGACCGACCTGACGCTCTATCACAACCCGCGCTGCTCAAAATCCCGCGCCGCCCTGGCGCAGCTCGAAGCCCGCGGCCTGACGCCAACCATTGTGCATTACCTGGAAACCCCGCCCAGCGTCGAGCAACTGCGCGAGCTGCTGCGCAAGCTCGGCCTGCCGGCGCGACAATTGCTGCGCAGCGGCGAAGAGCAATACAGCGCCCTCAACCTGGCCGACAGCAGCCTCAGCGAAGAGCAGTTGCTCAGCGCCATGGCCGCTCAGCCGAAATTGATCGAACGGCCGATTCTGATTGTCGGCAACCGCGCGGTGATCGGCCGGCCGACCGAAAAACTCCTCGAGCTGCTGCCGTGAGCGCGCCCTACATCCTCGTGCTGTATTACAGCCGGCATGGCGCCACCGCCGAAATGGCCCGGCAGATCGCCCGCGGTGTCGAGCTGGGCGGCCTGGAGGCGCGCCTGCGCACGGTGCCGGCAGTCTCCAGCGAATGCGCGCAAGTCGCCCCGCAGATTCCGCCCGAGGGCGCCCCCTATGCCAGCCTGGATGACCTGCAGCACTGCGCCGGCCTGGCCCTGGGCAGCCCGACCCGCTTTGGCAACATGGCCGCGCCGCTCAAGCACTTTCTCGATGGCAGCAGCAACCTGTGGCTCACCGGCGGCCTGGTCGGCAAACCGGCCGGCGTGTTCACCAGCACCGCCAGCCTGCACGGCGGCCAGGAAAGCACCTTGCTGTCGATGCTCTTGCCATTGCTGCACCACGGCATGCTGATCAGCGGCCTGCCCTACAGCGAAGGCGCACTGCTCAACACCCGTGGCGGCGGCACCCCTTACGGCCCCAGCCACCACGCCGGCGCCGACGGCAAGCGCGCCCTGGATGCCGACGAAACCGCCCTGTGCCGTGCCCTGGGCCTGCGCCTGGCGAAACTGGCCGAGCAATTGGAGAACCGCCGTGGCTAAAACCGCCAAACCGCTGCCCGCCATCGCCTGGCTGGAGCCGCGCCTGCGCCTCAGCCGGGCCATCAGTCTGTTCAGCTTCTGCGCCCTGGCCGTACTGCTGGTGGTGTGGAATCTGGCGTTCGCCGACCTGCATGGCGCACGTACCGAAGTGATCATGGCGATTGAGCTGGCGCCACTGCTGCTGCTAGCCCCCGGCCTGCTGCTGGGCCATGCGCGCACCTATGCCTGGACCTGTTTCGTGGTCAATCTGTACTTTATCAAGGGGGTGCTGGCCGCCTTCGACCCGGCGCGCAGCCTGCTGGGCTGGATCGAGGTGCTGCTTAGCGTCAGCCTGTTCTGCGCCGCACTGCTGTACACCCGCTGGCGCTTTCAGTACAACCGCATCCAAGCCGGTGAATGCTGACCGGGCATAAAGCCCCAGCGCACGCCGGGGCCGCGGTTACCAGCCGAGGGTGGCCTTGAGGAAGGGAATGGTTAGCCGACGCTGGGCCTGCAACGACGCCTGATCGAGGCGCTCGAGCAGCTCGAACAGGGCGCTCATGCTGCGGCTGCCGCGGGTCAGGATAAACCGCCCGACCTCATCCGAGAGTTGCAGGCCGCGGCGCGAGGCACGCAACTGCAAGGCGCGCAATTTATCTTCATCGGACAACGACTGCAATTGAAACACCAGCGCCAGGGTCAGGCGCGATTGCAAATCCGCCAGGCCGAGCGGTAATTCTCTGGGCGAACAGTTGGCCGCCAGCAACAGCCGTCGGCCACTGTCACGCAGGCGATTGAACAGGTGAAACAGCGCCTCTTCCCAGTCGCTCCGCCCCGCCACCGCATCCAGATCATCCAGGCAGACCAGCTCGCACTGCTCCAGGTTATCGAGCAGCGCCGGACCGTAGTCCGCCACTTCACGCAGCGGCAGGTACACCGCCGGCTCGCCGCGCTGCTCGAAACGCAAACAGGCGGCCTGAAGCAAATGGCTGCAGCCCACGCCCTCGCCGCCCCACAGGTAGATCAGGCTCTCGGTCCAGCCCGCGTCGGCCTCGCACAAGCGCTCGACATAGCCGAGGGCCGCCGCGTTGGCGCCGGGGTAATAGTTGGCGAAGGTGGCGTCATCACGCAGACGCACCCCCAAAGGCAGTTGGATCGGGATCATAACCGGCGGGGCGGCTTCGCAAAGCCGCCGCAAGACTCTTTATAGGAGGGGGAAAGTCTATACAAATCAGCCGGATACTGCAGCTCCAAGGAACTGAAGCGGCGCACCCGAGGGATTACCAGTGAAACTGCAAGGGTACACCGCCCGCGGTCGGTGTCGCCGCGACCGGGGCAGCATCGGTGGCAACGCTGCCTTCCTGCAAGCGCGCCAAGGCCAGTTGGGCGCGTAGTTGCTCGGGGCTGGCATTCAGGCGAAAGCCCAGACGATCGCCCTTGGCCCACTGCAGGCGCGCGGCAAACGGCTCAAGCAGGCGCTGCAGCTCGGCGTAACGCGCCAGATTGGCGCCCTGCACCTCCAGTTGCAGGCCCTGGGCGGCGCCCGGACGACTGACAAAACGCGGCGCCAGACGCTGACTAACCGCCAGCAATACAGCATCGGCCAGGGCCGCCTGATCCACGCCCTGGGCCGTGCCCTGCTCGCGACTATCGCCCAGCCACAACTGCCACTGCGCCTGCCACTGGCCGTCGGCCTCGCGAGTCTGCACGGTCAGCAAGGCGTCGGCGCCGTAGCGGGTCGAGGCCTGCAGCAAGGCCGCCGGCGGGTTGGCCGAAAGATTTTCGGGGCTGACCAGCAATTGCTCATCCAGATCCGCCAGCGGCAAGCGCAGCGGCAGGCCGCGCTGCTGGGCCGCAGCACGCAACAGCGGCGCGCCAGCCTGGGCATCACCGACCAGGCTGCTGCCATCACTGCCGTTATGCAGCCACCAGGCCAGAATCGCCGGGCGGTTGGCGCCCCACAAAGGCAAGCCGGCCTGACGCAGATGCTGCTCACTGCTCAGCGGGTCGAAATCCACCTGCAACACCTGGGGTGGGCCGCTTTGATAGGCATACTGGCTGATCAGTTGTTGCGGGCTCTTGCGCAACTCGACCACGGCCGGGTTCTGCAGGGCGGCCGGATCGCCGGTCAGGCGCAGCACCAGGGTATCCAGGGCCCGGCTCAGCGCCGCATCGCGCTCGCCTGGCTGCTGGCTGCTAACCACCTCACGCACCTGATACAGGTTGCTCAGGGTCTCGGCCGCGAGCGGCAGGCTTAAACACAACAGACAACTGGCAAACAAGCGGGCAATCGAGCGCATCGGTTTCTCGTACGAGGTGAAGGCAAAAAGACTGGCTATACCTTAAACAGCCGCCCCCAGCTCGGCAATGGGCAATAGCGCCACGCAGCCCTGGCTGGCGCCCGTGGCGATGGCCGGCGAGCATGCGCAGATGGCCGCTGGCGTTCAAGCCTGATAAAATCGCGCGCCTTCGCAGACCGGCGCGCGCAGCCCCCCCGGTCGCCCCTCGAATTCCCCTTTAAAGGCCTGAACCCATGAGCAAGCAACCCTCCATCAGCTACAAGGACGCCGGTGTAGACATCGACGCCGGCGAAGCCCTGGTCGAACGCATCAAGGGCGTTGCCAAGCGCACCGCACGCCCGGAAGTCATGGGTGGCCTGGGCGGCTTCGGCGCCCTGTGCGAGATCCCGGCCGGCTACAAGCAGCCGGTGCTGGTCAGCGGCACCGACGGCGTCGGCACCAAGCTGCGCCTGGCGCTGAACCTGAACAAGCACGACAGCATCGGCCAGGACCTGGTCGCCATGTGCGTCAACGACCTGGTGGTGTGTGGCGCCGAGCCGCTGTTCTTCCTCGACTACTACGCCACCGGCAAGCTCAACGTCGACGTAGCCGCCACCGTGGTCACCGGCATTGGCGCCGGTTGCGAACTGGCCGGCTGCTCCCTGGTCGGCGGTGAAACCGCCGAGATGCCGGGCATGTACGAAGGCGAAGACTACGACCTGGCCGGCTTCTGCGTCGGCGTGGTGGAAAAGGCCGAGATCATCGACGGCTCGAAAGTGGCCAGCGGCGACACCCTGATTGCCCTACCGTCTTCCGGCCCGCACTCCAACGGCTACTCGCTGATCCGCAAGATCCTCGAAGTGTCCGGCGCCGACATCGAAACCATCCAGCTCGACGGCAAGCCGCTGAGCGAGTTGCTGATGGCGCCGACGCGCATCTACGTCAAAGCCCTGCTGCAACTGATCAGGGACACCGGCGCGGTCAAGGCGATGGCCCACATCACCGGCGGCGGCCTGCTCGACAATATCCCACGGGTCCTGCCAGACGGCGCTCAGGCGGTGATCGACGTGGCCAGCTGGACCCGTCCGGCGGTGTTCGACTGGCTGCAGGAGCAAGGCAACGTCGATGAGCACGAGATGCACCGGGTACTCAACTGCGGCGTCGGCATGATCATTTGCGTGGCCCCGGAACAGGCCGACGTCGCCCTCGACGTGCTGCGTGAAGCCGGTGAAAAGCCCTGGATCATCGGTCGCATCGAAAATGCCGCCGCCGGTGCCGAGCGCGTGCTGCTGAACAATCTGAAAAGCCACTGATGAACGGCGCGCATTCGCCCCAGTGCAAGGTGGTGGTGCTGATTTCCGGGTCGGGCAGCAACCTGCAGGCCCTGATCGACAGCAGCGCCAGCGCTGACAGCCCGGCACAGATCAGCGCGGTGATCAGTAACCGCGCCGACGCCTACGGCCTGCAACGGGCCAAGGCCGCCGGGATTGCCACCCAGGTGCTCGACCATAAGCAGTTCGAGGGTCGCGAGGCCTTCGATGCGGCCCTGGCGGCGGCGATCGACACCCACCAGCCACAACTGGTGGTCCTGGCCGGCTTTATGCGCATCCTCAGTGCTGGTTTTGTCCGGCATTACCAGGGCCGCCTGCTGAATATCCACCCCTCCCTACTGCCCAAGTACAAAGGCCTGCACACCCACCAACGGGCGCTGGATGCCGGCGACCGCGAGCACGGCTGCAGTGTCCACTTCGTCACCGAGGAACTGGATGGCGGGCCGCTGGTCGTACAAGCGCGAGTACCGATTGCGGCAGACGACAACCCGGACACCCTGGCCCAACGGGTGCATGCTGCCGAACACCAGATCTACCCCCTGGCGGTGCGCTGGTTTGCCGAAGGCCGGGTACAGTTGCACGAACACGGCGCCACCCTCGACGGGCAACTGCTGCCCGCCAGCGGTCAGGTGCTGCACTACCCCTAACCCAGGAGTCCCTATGCGCCGTGCCTTGCTGTTTGTTCTCGCAGCCCTGAGCCTGTCGGCCCAGGCCGTCGAGCTGAAGCCCTTCACCGCCAGCTATACCGCCGACTGGAAGCAACTGCCCATCAGCGGCACCGCCGAACGCAGCCTCAAGCGTCTGGATAATCAGCGCTGGCAGCTGAGCTTCGAGGCCGCCATGCTGGTCGCCAGCCTCACCGAAGAAAGCACCTTTCGCCTGGACAACAGCAGCTTCCTGCCCCTGAGCTATCGCCTCAACCGCAGCGGCCTGGGCAAGAGCAAGAAGGTCGAGCAGGATTTCGACTGGGCGGAAAAACAGGTGATCGGCAATGACCGCGGCGAGTCCGTGCGCCTGCCCCTCAATCGCGGCCTGCAGGACAAGTCGACCTACCAGTTGGAACTGCAATTTGCCGTGGCGGCCGGGCAAAAAAGCATGAGCTACCAGGTGGTCGATGGCGACGAGATCGAGACCTATGACTTTCGCGTGCTGGGCAACGAGCGGGTGCGCACCAAGGCCGGCCTGATCGACGCGGTCAAGGTCGAGCGCGTGCGCGACCCGACCAAGAGCAAGCGCAAGACCGTGCTCTGGTTCGCCAAAGACTGGGACTACCTGCTGGTGCGCCTGCACCAGGCCGAAACCGACGGCAAGGAATACCAGATCATGCTCAAGGACGGCAGCGTCGACGGCAAGCCAGTCACCGGCATCGCGGAATAAATCGCGACGACAAGAAACCATCACTTACGCCAAGGGAATGGCTTTTTGTCGCCCGGATGCCATCCGGGACGCTGGTTGCCCTGCAAATCCGCCCCCGGATTGCATCCGGCTAGGTCACTGAATAAACAAGAAAGCCGGGCAATGCCCGGCTTTCTTGTTTATTCACACTCGCAGTCGTTACCACATCAAATCATCGGGCACCTGATAGGCCGCATAGGGATCGTCCGCATCCGGGGCCTCGCTCTGGGTGTTGAGGAGCAAGATCCGGCGCGGGTCGCGTTCCTGGATTTTCAGCGCCGCTTCACGCGGGATGACCTCGTAGCCGCCACCGTGCTGGACGATGGCCAGGGAGCCGCTGCTGAGCTTGTCACGCATCAGCTTGTTGACCGACAGGCGCTTGACCTTCTTGTCGTCGACAAAGTTGTAGTAATCCTCGGTGGTCAGCTTGGGCAGGCGCGACACCTCGATCAGTTGCTTGATCTGCGCGGCACGGGCCTTTTGTTCGGCCTTTTCCTGCTGCTGGCGGTTCAGTTCCTGGTCGCGGGCGAGCTTCTCGGCCTTGGCTTGCAGGGCGGCCTGCTGCTGCGAGTCATCGACTTCGATCTGGCCTTTCTTTTCCAGGCGCTGCTGTTTCTGCTTCTGCTTGCCGGCCTGCTTGGCCTGCTTTTCATTGACCAGCCCGGCTTTGAGCAACTGATCACGAAGGGAAAGACTCATAACCTACGCCTTACACGTTGAATAATGGACAGGGTTAAACACCGCCGCGGCCGTGCTTTTCCTGTTGTTTGGCGACGCCCCAGAGGGCGTCCAGTTCATCGAGGGTGCAATTCTCAATGGGCCGCTGGGCTTCGCGCAATGCCTGTTCGATAAAACGAAAGCGCCGCTCGACTTTGGCGTTGGCCGCACGCAAGGCGCTTTCCGGGTCGAGCTTGAGGTGCCGAGCCAGGTTGCTGACCGCAAACAGCAGGTCGCCAAGCTCCTCGGCAATCGCCTGCGGGTCGTTCGCACCCATGGCCTCGAGCACTTCATCGAGCTCTTCGCGGACCTTGTCCAGCACCGGCAAGGCGTCTGGCCAGTCGAAGCCCACCTGGGCCATGCGCTTCTGCAGTTTGACCGCCCGACTCAGGGCCGGCAGCGCCTGCGGCAGATCATCGAGCAACGACAACTGCTCGGGCACGACGGCCTTGGCGGCGCGCTCTTCGGCCTTGAGCTGTTCCCAGCGCTGCTTGACCGCCGCCTCTTCCAGCCGTGCGGCATCGGGTGCGCCATACAGGTCGCCATCGACAAACACATGGGGGTGGCGGCGAATCAGCTTGCGGGTGATGCCATCGACCACCGCGGCAAACTCGAAGCGCCCCTCCTCCTGCGCCAACTGGCTGTAATACACCACCTGAAACAGCAGATCGCCCAGCTCGCCGGGCAGGTGCTCGAAGTCGGCCCGCTCGATGGCATCGGCCACCTCGTAAGCCTCCTCCAGGGTGTAGGGGACGATGCTCGCGTAGGTCTGCTTGAGATCCCACGGGCAACCGGACTGCGGGTCACGCAGCCGGGCCATCAGGTGCAGCAGGTCATCGATTTGGTACATGGCTAGACCGGGGAGTGGAATGAGGGGTGAGTGGTAAATGGTAAGTGGTGAGTGGTGAGTGGTGAGTGGTGAGTGGTGAGTGGTCAGTGGAATAAGTGGGTAGCCCGGATGCAATCCGGGATGGCCGCAGGCTTGCCCACCCGGATTGACGCCAGCGCTTAGCTGCCGCTGCGGCTGCGCCGGGCCTCGATGATATTGGGCAACTGGCTGATCCGCCCGAGCAACCGGCCCAGCGCCTCCAGCCCCGGAATCTCGACGGTCAGGGACATGGCCGCGGTGTTGTCGTCCTTGTTCGAGCGCGTGGTCACGGCCAGCACGTTGAGCTTCTCGTTGAGCAGCACCTGGGAAACGTCACGCAGCAAGCCGGAACGGTCGTAGGCACGGATGATGATGTCCACCGGGTAGGTCTGGATCGGCACCGGCCCCCAGCTGACCTGAATGATCCGCTCCGGTTCGCGGCTGGCCAGTTGCAACACCGAGCCGCAATCCTGGCGGTGGATGCTGACGCCGCGACCCTGGGTGATGTAACCGACAATCGGGTCGCCCGGCAGCGGCTGGCAGCAACCGGCGATCTGCGTCAGCAGGTTGCCGACCCCCTGAATTTGGATGTCGCCACGCTTGCCCGGCTTGGCCGCGCCGGGCCGCCGCGGGATCAGCTCCAGCTGTTGCTCGCTGCGCTCCGGCTCCACCAGTTGCTGGGCCAGGTTGATCAGTTGGGCCAGGCGCAGATCGCCGGCACCAAGGCCGGCAAACAGATCGTCGGCGCTCTTCAGGCTGATTTTCTCGGCCAGCTTGTCGAAGTCCACCGCGGGCAGGCCCAGGCGATTCAGCTCACGTTCCAGTTGGGCCTTACCGGCCGCCACGTTCTGATCACGGTCCTGCAGCTTGAACCAGTGGACGATCTTCGCCCGCGCCCGCGAGGTGGTGATATAGCCCAGGTTGGAGTTGAGCCAGTCGCGGCTCGGCGTGCCGTGCTTGCTGGTGATGATTTCCACCTGCTCGCCGGTTTGCAGGCTGTAGCTGAGCGGCACGATGCGCCCGTTGATCTTCGCGCCACGGCAGTTGTGGCCGATCTCGGTGTGTACCCGATAGGCAAAATCCAGCGGCGTGGCGCCCTTGGGCAAGTCGATGGCGTGGCCGTCGGGGGTGAACACATAGACCCGGTCAGGCTCGATGTCGACCCGCAACTGTTCGGCCAGGCCGCCGATATCGCCCAGCTCCTCGTGCCACTCCAGCACCTGACGCAACCAGGAGATTTTCTCCTCGTAGTGATCCGACTTGCCCTTGACGTCGGTGCCCTTGTAGCGCCAGTGGGCGCAAACCCCCAGCTCAGCCTCCTCGTGCATGTCGCTGGTACGGATCTGCACCTCGAAGACCTTGCCGTCCGGGCCCAGCACCGCGGTGTGCAACGAGCGGTAGCCGTTCTCCTTGGGGTTGGCGATGTAGTCGTCGAACTCCTTGGGGATGTGCCGCCACAGGCTGTGGACGATGCCCAAGGCGGTGTAGCAATCACGCACCGCCGGCACCAGCACGCGCACCGCGCGCACGTCATAGATCTGGCTGAACTGCAGGCCTTTCTTCTGCATTTTGCGCCAGATCGAATAGATGTGTTTGGCCCGCCCGCTGATGTCGGCCTTGATCCCGGTGGCCGTCAGCTCGCTGCGCAGATGGTCCATGACCTCGTTGATGTACTGCTCACGATCCAGCCGCCGCTCATGCAGCAGGGTGGCGATCTGCTTGTACTTCTCCGGCTCCAGGTAGCGGAAGGACAGGTCTTCCAGCTCCCATTTGATATGGCCGATGCCCAGGCGATGGGCCAGGGGCGCGTAAATATCCGCCACCTCACGGGCCACGCGGCGGCGCTTCTCATCCGGCGCGTGCTTGATCGCACGGATCGCACAGGTGCGCTCGGCCAGCTTGATCAGGGCCACGCGCACATCATCGACCATCGCCACCAGCATCTTGCGCAGGTTTTCCACCTGCACCTGGGAGCCCAGCACCAGCGACTCGCGCGAGCTGAGGCTGGCGCTGATCGCGGCCATGCGCGAGACGCCGTCGATCAGCTTGGCCACCACCAGGCCGAAACGCTGCTGCACCGCACCCAGGGAGATCTTGCCCTCGCGCACGCCACGATAGATCAGCGCCGCCACCAGGGAGTCCTGGTCCAGCTTGAGGTCGGCGAGAATCTCGGCGATCTCCAGGCCCGCCCGGAAACTCGACGCGCCTTCGGTCCACAGATTCTGCGCCGCATTGGCCTGCTGCTCGGCCTCGCGGGCAAATTCGCAGGCGCTTTTCAGGGCCTCGCGATCCAGCGCCGGATCGACGCTTAAGGCGTGATCCAGCCAGGCTTCCAGATTGATGCTGCCGTCGGTGTTGATCGGCTGCTGCGCGCGTACCTGTACCATCAGTGTTTACCCTTGCTGATCGGCAACCGACTCGCGCCAGTTGCCTGCGGTCTTGTCTTGCAGCCACTCAGGGCCTCTCGGACGTCAGAAGCGTCCTAGCCTCTCGCAAATAACGCCATTGCCTCGACATGGGCGGTCTGCGGAAACATGTCGAGAATGCCGGCCCGCTTCAGCCGGTAGCCCTGTTTAAGCAACTCCAGCGTATCGCGCGCCAGGGTCGCCGGGTTGCACGACACATACACCAGGCGCTCGGCGCCCAGTGCGCCGATCTGCTTGACCACGGCGAAGGCGCCATCCCGTGGCGGGTCGAGCAGCACGGCGGCAAAACCTTTTTGCCGCCAGGCGCCATCCAACGGCTTGGACAGATCGGCCTGATAAAAGTGCAGATTCGCCAAGCCGTTGCTGCGCGCGTTTTGCTGCGCCCGCGCGACCATGCTCGCCACCCCTTCCACGGCCACCACCTCCGCCACCTGCTGGGCCAGGGGCAGGGCGAAGTTGCCCAGCCCGCAGAACAGGTCGAGCACCCGCTCGCCGGCTTGCGGCGCCAGCCAGTCCAGGGCCTGGGCGATCATCGCCGCGTTGACCGGGCCGTTGACCTGGACAAAATCCCCTGGCCGGTAGGCTAACTGCAAGTCCCAACTTTCCAACCGATAGCCCAACTCGGCGCCCGCCTGCTGCGGCTGCGGGTCGCCCTCGCCGTGCAGCCAGAGCTGGGCGTTCTGCGCCTGACAAAAGTGCTGCAGGAGGGCCACATCGTCCTCGCCCAGGGGCGCGGTGTGGCGCACCAACAGGGCCGTGGCGGTGCCGCTGAAAAGCTCCAGATGACCCAGGGCCTGAGGCTTGCGCAGGCCGCGCAAGGCCTCGGGCAAGGCACTCAGCAAGGCTTGCAGGGGCGGCACCAGCACCGGGCATTCGGTGATGGCGACAATCGCCTGGCTGGCGGCGGCACGAAAGCCCAGCGCCAACTGCTTGCTCTTCACATCCCAGCGCACCGCGATGCGCGCGCGCCGACGATAGCCAAACTCCGGCCCCACCAAGGCTGGCGCCCACTCGTCGGGCGCGACGTTGGCGACGCGCAGCAATTGCTCGGCCAGGGTGCGCTGCTTGAGGGCCAGTTGTTCGCTGTGGGGCAGGTGCTGCAAGGTGCAGCCACCGCATTGCCCGGCATGGCTACACGGCGCCGCCCGGCGTTGCTCACTGCGGGTGAAGATGCGCTCGGCGCGCGCCTCGACCACCTGGCTGCGGGCGCCCAGCACTCGGGCCTCGACCTCTTCCCCGGCCAGGGCGCCGGCGACAAACCAGGTGCGCCCATCGAGGAAGGCGATGCCCCGGCCGTCGTTGGCCAGGCGTTCGATATGCAGCCGCTGCTTCTTGCCCGCGGGCACGGCGAGCGCCTTGCTGCCGCCCGCCGGTTGAAATCGCAGGCCCGTGTCACGCTTCGCCATGGTCAGTACAACTCATCATCAATCACGCAAAAAAAGAAACCACCGGGGCCGTCACAGCAACCGCCTCAGGCATCGCCAAGGGGTTGATCATAGATGCCGGTGGACAGGTAACGATCGCCGCGGTCGCAGATGATCGCCACCAGCACGGCGTTCTCCACCTCGGCCGACAGGCGCAGCATGGCGGCCACCGCCCCCCCCGAGGACACGCCCGAGAAAATCCCCTCCTCGCGGGCCAGGCGACGCATCACCTGCTCGGCCTCGGCCTGGCCCATGTCGATCACCCGATCAACCCGCTCGGCCTGGAAAATCTCCGGCAGGTACGCGCTCGGCCAGCGGCGGATGCCCGGAATCGCCGCGCCTTCCTGGGGCTGCAGGCCGACGATCTGCACCGCCGGGTTCTGCTCCTTGAGGTAGCGCGACACGCCCATGATGGTGCCGGTGGTGCCCATCGAACTGATGAAATGGGTGATGCGACCGCCGGTCTGCTGCCAGATTTCCGGGCCGGTAGTGGCGTAATGGGCCAGCGGGTTGTCGCCATTGGCGAACTGATCGAGCACCTTGCCGGCGCCATCGGCCTGCATCTGCAGGGCCAGATCGCGGGCCTCCTCCATGCCGCCGACCAGGATCAGCTCGGCGCCGTAGGCGCTCATCGCCGCCTTGCGCTCGGCGGTGGAGTTGTCCGGCATGATCAGAATCATCCGGTAACCCTTGATCGCCGCGACCATGGCCAGGGCGATCCCGGTATTGCCCGAGGTGGCCTCGATCAGGGTGTCACCCGGCTTGATCGCACCGCTCAGCTCGGCGCGCGTGATCATCGACAGGGCCGGGCGATCCTTCACCGAGCCGGCCGGGTTGTTGCCTTCCAGCTTGACCAGCAGGGTGTTGGAGGTGTTGCCGGGCAGGCGCTGCAGGCGCACCAGCGGGGTCTGGCCGATGCACTCGGCAATGGTGGGAAACTGCAGGCTCATGGCTGTGGACGATCCGCACGCGAACAAGGGGGGCCTATGATACCGGCAAACCGCCGACGACCCTATCGTCACCGCCAACCAGACTATTGCAGCGCGTGATTAGTCGAGGCGAAAACCAACCGTTACACTGACCGCCGACACCACTTGGTTTTCGCGCGCACAAGGAGCAAGACCGTGTTCAAGGATCTCGGCATCAAGAGTCGCGTACTCATGCTCGCGCTGCTGCCCAGCAGTCTGCTGGCCCTGGCCCTGGGCGGCTACTTCACCTGGATGCAGTTGGCCGAGCTGCAGGCGCAACTGTTGCAGCGCGGGCAGATGATGGCCGAGCAACTGGCCGCCATTGCCGCCCCCGCCCTGACCCGCAATGACAGCGCCCTGCTGGAGCAGATTGCCGACGAGAGCCTGGAGCACGCCGATACGCGCGCGGTACGCCTGTTCGATGGCCAGCACCAGTTGCTCGCCCACGCCGGCCCACGCATGCTCAACCAGGCGGCGGGCACCCCACCCCGCCACCTGCAGGTGCTCAGCAACGACAGCGCCACACGCTTTCAACTGGCCGTAACCCGCCGCCACCTGACCCACAGCGCCGAGCCAGACCCGGCCAACCCCAGCCCGCCACTTGGCTGGGTGGAGCTGGAGCTGTCCCACGACAGCACCTTGCTGCGCGGTTACCGCAGCCTGCTGTTCAGCCTGCTGCTGGTGTTCGCCGGCCTGCTGGTCAGCGCCCTGATGGCGGCGCGCATGAGTCGTGGCATCAACGACCCGCTGCGGCAGATCAAGCAGGGGGTTGCCCAGCTCAAGGACGGCCACCTGCAAACCCGCCTGCCACCCCTGGGCAGCCATGAGCTGGACGAGCTGGCCTCGGGCATCAACCGCATGGCCGAGGCCCTGCAAAATGCCCAGGAAGAACTGCAGCACAGCGTCGATCAGGCCACCGAGGATGTGCGCCAGAACCTGGAGACCATCGAGATCCAGAACATCGAGCTGGACATGGCGCGCAAAGAGGCCCTGGAGGCCAGCCGAATCAAGTCGGAATTTCTCGCCAACATGAGCCATGAAATCCGCACCCCGCTGAACGGCATCATCGGCTTCACCAACCTGCTGCAAAAGGCCGACCTCAGCCCACGCCAGCAAGACTATCTGGACACCATCAGCCAGTCGGCCGACAGCCTGTTGGGGATCATCAACGAGATCCTCGACTTCTCGAAAATCGAAGCCGGCAAGCTGGTTCTGGAAAACATCCCCTTCAACCTGCGCGACCTGTTGCAGGACACCCTCACCCTGCTCGCGCCGGCAGCCCACGCCAAGGACCTGGAGCTACTCAGCCTGATCTACCGCGACACGCCCCTGGCGCTGGTCGGCGACCCGATGCGCATCAAGCAGGTGCTGACCAACCTGGCCAGCAACGCCATCAAGTTCACCCAGCAAGGCACCATCATCACCCGCGTCATGCTCGAGGACGAGAGCGAGGACCGCGTGCAACTGCGCATCAGCGTGCAGGACAGCGGTGTCGGCCTGTCCGAGGAAGACTTGCGCGCCCTGTTCAAGGCCTTCAGCCAGGCCGACAACTCGCTGTCGCGCCAGGCCGGCGGCACGGGGCTCGGCCTGGTGATTTCCAAGCGCCTGATCGAGCAGATGGGCGGCGAAATCGGCGTGGCCAGCACCCCCGGCGAAGGCTCGGAATTCTGGATCAGCCTGAACCTGCCCAAGGCCCACAGCGATGAGCGCGACGCCCCACGGCCGCCCTTGCTCGGCCAGCCGGTGGCCATCCTGGAAAGCCATGAACTGGCGCGCCAGGCCCTGCAACACCAACTGGAAGATTGCGGCCTCAAGGTCGAGGCCTTCAGCGACCTCGACAGCCTGCTCGCCGGCGTGGCCCAGCGCCAGCACGGCAGCGCGCCGATCGAGCTGGCCGTACTCGGCATCACCGCCCGCGAACTGCCGCCCGAGCGGCTGATTGCCAAGCTCTGGGAGCTCGACCGGCTGGCCTGCAAAAGCCTGGTGCTGTGCCCCACCACCGAGCAGACGCTGTTCCACGACAGCCTGCCGCAAACCCACAGCCGCCTGCAGGCCAAGCCGGCCTGCACACGCAAACTGCAACGCGCCCTCAGCGAACTCTGCGGCTCACGCCCGCCGCGGCATAACAGCCGCGCCGCCCACGCCGGGCGCGCGCCCCACCTGCTCTGCGTGGACGACAACCCGGCCAACCTGCTCCTGCTGCAGACCCTGCTGGAAGACCTCGGCGCCCGCGTGGACGCCGTGGACAGCGGCTATGCCGCCCTCGAGGCGGTCAAGCGCAACAGCTACGACCTGGTGTTTATGGATGTGCAGATGCCCGGCATGGACGGCCGGGAAACCACCGAGGCGATCCGCCAGTGGGAACTCGAGCAGCACAGCGCACCCATGCCGATCATCGCCCTGACGGCCCACGCCCTGGCCAACGAAAAACGTTCGCTGCTGCAAAATGGCCTGGACGACTACCTGACCAAGCCGATCAGCGAGCGTCAACTGGCCCAGGTGGTACTCAAATGGACCGGCTTGTCGCTGCGCCAGCCCACCCCGGCCAACGCCAACCGCCAGCCCACCGCCAGCCTTGCCGTGCTGGATCACGCCGAAGGCCTGCAGCTGGCCGCCGGCAAAGCCGAGCTGGCCGGCGAGCTGCTCGAGATGCTCCTCGCCACCCTGGCCCATGATCGCCAGGGCATCCAGGACGCCCGCGCCAACAACGCCCGCGACAGCCTGCTGGAGCGCGTCCATCGCCTGCACGGCGCCACCCGCTACTGCGGGGTGCCACAACTGCGCGCCGCCTGTCAGCATTGCGAAACCCTGCTGAAACAAGACTCGCCGGCCAGCAGCGCCGCCCTGGACGACCTGGATGCCGCCATCGAGCAACTGCTCGAAGCCACCGGGCAAACCAGCCAAGTCCTATAGATCGCCGGGAGCCACGCCATGCGCATCATGTTATTCAGCAGCCAGCCCTATGACCGCGACAGCTTCGCCGCCGCCAGCTTGCCACCCGGCTGCAGCCTGGTGCATCAACACAGCCATCTGGGGCGCGATACCGCCGCCCTGGCCAACAACTGTGCCGTGGTCTGCGCCTTTATCAACGACGACCTCTCGGCGCCGGTGCTGCAGCAACTGGCTGCCGGCGGCACACGGCTGATCGCCCTGCGCTCGGCCGGCTACAACCACGTCGATCTGCACGCCGCACAGCAACTGGGCCTGAGCGTGGTACGGGTGCCGGCCTATTCACCCTTTGCCATCGCCGAGCACGCCGTGGCCCTGATCCTGGCGCTGAACCGGCGCATTCACCGCGCCTTCAACCGCACCCGCGAGGGTGACTTCTCCCTGCACGGCCTGATTGGCTTCGACCTGCACGGCAAGACCGTGGGCATTATCGGCACCGGCCAGATCGGCGCCGCCTTCGCCCGCATCATGGCCGGCTTCGGCTGCCAGTTAGTCGCCCACGACCCTGCTCCCGACCGTGCCCTGCAAGCCCTGGGTGTGCGCTACCTGGCACTCGAGGAGGTGCTGCAACAGGCCCAGATCATCAGCCTGCACTGCCCGCTGACGGCCGCCACCCGCCATCTGATCAATCAACAGACCCTGGCGCGCCTGCAACCGGGCAGCATGTTGATCAACACTGGGCGCGGCGCCCTGGTGGACACGCCGGCTCTGATCGGCGCCCTGAAAAACGGCCAACTCGGCTACCTGGGCCTGGACGTCTATGAAGAAGAGGCCGCGCTGTTTTTCGAAGATCAGTCCGACCGGCCGCTACAGGATGACGTACTGGCTCGCCTGCTGACCTTCCCCAACGTGATCATCACCGCCCACCAGGCCTTCCTCACCCGCGAGGCCCTGAGCGCGATTGCCGAAACCACCCTGGACAATATCGCCGCCTGGGCGGCAGGCACGCCGAAAAATCTGGTCACAGCCTAAAAATTGCCGACAGAAAAAAACCGGCCGCGGCCGGTTTTCTTGACTATCGCCCACTCAAGCGCGCGGCAGAGTAACGCCCAACTGGCCTTGGTACTTGCCACCACGGTCCTTGTAGGAGACCTCGCACGCTTCGTCGGATTCAAAAAACAGCATCTGCGCCACGCCCTCGTTGGCGTAGATCTTCGCCGGCAAGGTGGTGGTGTTGGAGAACTCCAGGGTCACGTGACCTTCCCACTCCGGCTCCAGCGGCGTCACGTTGACGATGATGCCGCAGCGCGCATAGGTGCTCTTGCCCAGACAGATGGTCAACACATTGCGCGGAATACGGAAGAATTCGACCGTGCGCGCCAAGGCGAAGGAGTTCGGCGGAATGATGCAGACATCACTCTTGACGTCGACAAAGCTCTTGGCATCGAAGTTCTTCGGGTCCACGGTGGCCGAGTTGATATTGGTGAACACCTTGAACTCATCGGCGCAGCGAACATCGTAACCGTAACTGGAGACCCCGTAGGAAATCAGCGGGCTAGCGCCTTCGGCACGCACCTGGCGCTCGACGAAGGGCTCGATCATGCCGTGATCCTGGGCCATGCGGCGAATCCATTTATCCGATTTGATGCTCATGGCGACTGTCCTGAATTGAAGGGGCGTAAAAGGGTGCGCGCATATTACCGGGGCTGGCGACAGGGTTCAAAGCCTGACGTCAGCAGCCAGTGATAGGGCTCTGCGCCTGACAATATCCTTATCTATAAAAGTCTTGCAGATAAATTAGCACTGCCCTGAAAAATCACGTATGGTGTTCCCACTGTGCTGCATGTGTCACCGTGAATCGCTACCAGATGTAAGATTTCGATCCAATCATCGCCACGACTCCTTTTACTCGTTGCACTCAGTCTTGGCCTGGGCTTTTCCAGGGCTGTAATTAAATTTGTTTTAGGAGATACACCATGTCGAATCGTCAAACTGGCACCGTTAAGTGGTTCAACGATGAGAAAGGCTTCGGCTTCATCACCCCGCAATCCGGTGACGACCTGTTCGTACACTTCAAAGCTATCCAGAGCGATGGCTTCAAGAGCCTGAAAGAAGGCCAGCAAGTTTCTTTCATCGCTACCCGCGGTCAGAAAGGCATGCAAGCTGAGGAAGTTCAGGTTATCTAACCTGCGCTTTACTCGCTAAAAAGACCCTGCTTTCGAGCGGGGTTTTTTGTGCCTGCGATTTAACCCACAAGCCCGCCCCGCCGGAGCACTGCCCGGCAATTCAGCCACCGGGCAAAGTCACCAACGCGTCAGTCCTCGCTAACCACAATCGTCGGCATGGCCTGCGCTGCGGCTGCTTGCAGGACGATACGCGCGCCCACCAGACGCGCCAGCTCCTGATAAACCATGGAGATTTGACACTCAGGCTCGGCCACCACGGTCGGTTTACCGTTATCGGCCTGCTCACGGATCAGCATCGACAGCGGCATCGAAGCCAGCAACTCAACCCCGTACTGCTCGGCCAGCCGCGTACCGCCACCCTCGCCAAACAGATGCTCGGCATGCCCGCAGTTGGAGCAGATATGCACGGCCATGTTCTCGACCACACCGAGCACCGGAATATTGACCCGGCGGAACATCTCCACGCCTTTTTGCGCATCCAGCAAGGCCAGATCCTGGGGCGTGGTAACAATCACCGCACCGGCCACCGGGACTTTTTGCGCCAGGGTCAGCTGGATATCGCCGGTGCCTGGCGGCATGTCCACCACCAGATAATCCAGGTTGCCCCAATCGGTTTGAGTGACCAGTTGCAGCAGCGCACCGGAGACCATCGGCCCGCGCCAGACCATCGGCGTGTTGTCGTCAGTCAGGAAGGCCATCGACATGACCTCCACGCCGTGGGCGCTAATCGGCACAAAGCTCTTTTGCTCTTTAACCTGCGGGCGCGTACCGGCCGGAATGCCGAACATGATGCCCTGGCTCGGGCCGTAAATATCTGCATCGAGAATGCCGACCTTGGCGCCTTCGCGGGCCAGAGCCAAGGCCAGATTGGCCGCCGTGGTCGATTTGCCCACGCCACCCTTGCCAGAGGCCACGGCGATCACGTTCTTCACGTTACTCAGCGCCGGCACCTGGCCCTGGCCTTGATGGGCCTCGATCACGCAATCAATCTGCACGCTGGCCGATTCCACGCCCTCCAGGTTTTCCAGGGCCATCTGCAGCAGTTGCGCCCAGCCGCTTTTGAACAAGCCGGCGGCATAACCCAACTGCAAACGCACCCGCACCTTGGCGCCCTGAATATCAACCTCACGCAGGCAACCGGCGCTGACCGGGTCCAGATTCAGATGGGGATCGGTGTATTGACGCAGCGCGGTTTCGACCGCTTCGCGGCTGACAAGGCCCATGACTAACGCTCCAAAGACTGAGTAAAACAGGCGGCCATCTTAACAGTTGCGACCCGCACCTTGCTGCGCCCAGTAAAAAGCCGCGCCTCAGCCACGGCTTACCTGGCGTTTCTGGCTTGCCGCGGGCCGCTGCTTTATAGTTGCCGACCTCTTTCGTATCACCAGCGCAGTCGATCACCATGTCCGAAGCCCGCAAGATTCTCGTTACCAGCGCCCTGCCCTACGCCAACGGCTCCATTCACCTGGGCCACATGCTCGAATATATCCAGACCGACATGTGGGTGCGCTTCCAGAAACTGCGCGGCCATCAGGCCACCTACGTCTGCGCCGATGACGCCCACGGCTCGGCGATCATGCTGCGCGCCGAGAAGGAAGGCATCACCCCGGAGCAACTGATCGCCAACGTACAGGCCGAGCACAGCGCCGACTTCGCCGATTTCCTGGTCGAGTTCGATAACTTCCACTCGACCCACGCCGAAGAAAACCGCGAGCTGGCCACCGGCATCTACCTCAAGCTGCGTGACGCCGGGCATATCGCCACCCGCTCGGTGACCCAGTATTTCGACCCCGAGAAGGGCATGTTCCTCGCCGACCGCTTCATCAAGGGCACCTGCCCCAAGTGCGCGGCCGAGGACCAGTACGGCGACAACTGCGAGAAATGCGGCGCCACCTACGAGCCGACCGAGCTGAAGAACCCGCGCTCGGCCATCTCCGGCGCCGTGCCGGTGCTGCGTGACTCCAAGCACTTCTTCTTCAAGCTGCCGGACTTCCAGGCCATGCTGCAGACCTGGACCCGCAGCGGCACCCTGCAGGACGCCGTGGCCAACAAGATTGCCGAATGGCTGGATGCCGGCCTGCAGGAGTGGGACATCTCCCGCGATGCACCGTATTTTGGCTTTGAAATTCCCGACGAGCCGGGCAAGTATTTCTACGTCTGGCTGGACGCCCCGGTTGGCTATATGGCCAGCTTCAAAAACCTCTGCAACAAACGCCCGGAACTGGACTTCGACGCCTACTGGGCCAAGGATTCCAGCGCCGAGCTGTACCACTTTATCGGCAAGGACATCGTCAACTTCCACGCCCTGTTCTGGCCGGCCATGCTCGAAGGCGCCGGCTATCGCAAGCCGACCGCAGTCAACGTCCACGGCTACCTGACCGTCAACGGCCAGAAGATGTCCAAGTCGCGCGGCACCTTTATCAAGGCGCGCACCTACCTCGATCACCTCAACCCGGAATACCTGCGCTACTACTACGCCAGCAAACTGGGCCGCAGCGTCGATGATCTGGACCTCAACCTTGAGGACTTCGTGCAGAAGGTCAATGCCGACTTGGTGGGCAAGGTGGTGAATATCGCCAGCCGCTGCGCCGGTTTTATCCACAAGGGCAATAACGGCGTGCTGGTCAGCGCCAACCCCGAGCCGGAGCTGTGGGACGCCTTCCAGGCCGCCGCGCCGAGCATTGCCGATGCCTACGAGGCCCGCGACTTCGCCCGCGCCATGCGCGAAATCATGGCCCTGGCCGACCGCGCCAACGCCTGGATCGCCGAGAAAGCGCCGTGGGCACTGAACAAGGTTGAAGGCAAACAGGCCGAAGTGCAGGAGGTCTGCGCTCTGAGCGTCAACCTGTTCCGCCAGTTGGTGATCATGCTCAAGCCGGTGCTGCCGAAACTGGCCAGCGATGCCGAGACCTTCCTCAATGTGCCCGCGCTGAACTGGTCTGACCTCAGCACACCGCTGGCCAACCACCAGCTCAACCCATTCAACCCGCTGCTGACGCGCATTGACCCGGCGAAGATCGAAGCCATGCTGGAGGCCTCGAAAGAAGACCTCGCCGCCGAAACCGGCGCGCCAGCCGCGGCCGCTGGCAATGGCGAGCTGAGCAAGGAACCGCTGGCCGCCGAGATCAACTTCGACACCTTCGCCGCCATCGACCTGCGCGTGGCCCTGATCGAGAAATGCGAGTTTGTTGAAGGCGCCGACAAGCTGCTGCGCCTGACCCTGGATATCGGCGACGCCAAGCGCAACGTGTTCAGCGGCATCAAGAGCGCCTACCCGAACCCGGCCGAACTGGAAGGTCGCCTGACCCTCTACGTGGCCAACCTGGCGCCGCGCAAAATGAAGTTCGGCATCAGCGAAGGCATGGTCCTGGCCGCCGGCCCCGGCGGCAGCGAAATCTACCTGCTCAGCCCGGACAACGGCGCCAAACCCGGCCAGCGCATCAAGTAGGACCGTCTGGCGGTGCGCACGCGCGGCTAGCCGAGCTCACGAGCAAGTGCCCGTGTAGGTTTTGCCAACTAAGGTGCGGCCGGTTGCCAACACCGTGAGCACACGCTCTTCCGCACCCAAAGGTGCGGATCGGCAGACGGTCAGCGTGGCCTGGGTAGAGCCAAAACCCGTCGGCTGAAAAATCAGGCTGTTGCTGCTCGACGACAGCAGATAACCATCGATCAGCGCCGCCTGACGCTTAATTACCGTACTGCCACTGAGCACTATCCAGCCCTGCTCCCAGCCACCCGTGGTGGCGCAACTGCTGCCATTACTGGACTTGCACAGGGTCACCGGCAGGTTGCGCTTGAGCGCCTCGCTGCGCGCCAACTGCGTGCTGGCGAAAAAACCACTGGCATAGGTGCTCAAGCGGCTCTTCAGGATGTAGTTATCGAAGGCTGGAACAGCAATGGCCGCCAAAATGGCCATCACCGCCAAAACAATCAACAACTCCACCAGGGTAAACCCGCCAGCAAGACTCGCAGCGCGAGAGCACTCCGTCCGACGTGAAACCTGTCGGACTTGAGCGCTCGTAGCGAGAGAAAGACCAAGTCCGGCGTTTGCGCAGTAGAACAGCGTTACGTCCGACAGGCTCCTAGGCATGCACACCTCCCCTAACGCTCGATATTCCAGTACACGCGCGAGGCCGGCTGATTAACCGACAACGGCGAGATCGGTGGGCTGCCCTCCAGGGGAGAGTCTGGATTGGCGCCAATAATGAACGGCACCGTACTGCCATCATCCAGGGTCACCATGCCCGCCACGGGCGATGGCGGCAGGCCACCGCCCGCCAGCAAGGCAAAGCGCTCGCCATCCGGCCCATCGGCATTGGCATAATCGATGTTGTAAACCTTGGCCACGCCAAGATTGGAGCACTGCCCCGGCGTGGCCACCGCCGGCGTATGGGTGCTGAAGGTCACCACGCCAAACACAGTAATCGCCGAGGTCACTACCTGCTCAGTGCTCGCCAGCCCCAGGTACCAGCCCTTTTTTACAGCCAGGGCAGCGTCCGTCGGCGTGGCACCGCTGGTGATCGCCAGCAGAGAGTCGAGGCACAACAGATCCGCACCACAGGTAGCATTCTCACTGCTCAGCCAGGCGGCATTGCCGGGCTGATCCTTGATTGCAAAAAAATAATTAGCCACCCCGGCGGCATTGGTATAGCCGAGCAAGGGTTTCTCGCGATCGCCACTGCCCAGCAGCAGAATGTAACCACTCACATCGGCGAGCACATCCGGGGCAAACATAAACTTGCGATTAGCCGTGCAACCGCTCGGCGTATCACAACCCAGGCTCGCAATCCGGGTCATGCTCCAGTCTGCCGGGGCTGCCGTCCCCATGCTGATGCGATAGAGATTGCCGCCCATATCCACCACATAGGCATAGATGGCCAGGCCTGCCGCATTGGGTACCACGGTGATGTCTGCGACTACGCTGCGCAGCGTGTCGAAGGTTTTTAGCAGGGCGCCGGTATCGGCATCCATGACATACACATGATTACCCTTGATGGCACCGCTACAGGCATGTGGATCAGCGTCCTCGCAGCGATCATAGCCACCGCCCATGACCAATAAAGCCGTGGCTCCTGCGCCATAACCGGCCGCCTTCAGAGCTTTCGGCGCGGACCAGGTTTGCCCGATGCCACTAAAGCCGGTAGTGCAATCGGCATCGCTGACCGCGCCGGACAAGGGGAAGTTGTTCGGGCAGCCTTTTTTCCACTTCAGTGTCGGCGAGCCGGGGACCGTCACATCAAAGGCATACAACGCGCGCCCGCCACGCCGCATGCTCGCGTACAGCCAGGTGGTGCTGGCGTTCTTGAGGGCCGTCACCGGCCCGTCAAAGCCATAGTCCTTTGGCAATGGTGTGGGCACGCCGGCGGTGTGCCCCGGAAAGCTGATGGTCACGCTGTTGTCGTACAAGCGCTTAAGCCCTGGATAGAACTCCGGCGGGACAAACGACCAGAGCTCACTGCCCGCGGCAACGCCACCAATGGCCGTGCTGCGATTGCCATTCACCGCCCGTAATGCGCCGTCATTGCCGCCGTAGTAAGTCACTACCTGGGGCGCCGCATCGGTGCCGTAGTTGATTGCCACCGGCCGTGAATGCACCACATCACCGTGGATGAACGGTCGATTTTCACTGGTATTGGCATCACCATCCTCATCCTTGAGGTCGCTACCACGACTCCAGTTGATCACCGCGGTGCGCTCTGCCGCATCAGCAGTGCCCAGCAGGGAAGAACTAATCGCCGTATTGGCATTGTCAAACGAGGTCATGGCTGTGCAACTGGCAAACACCGGCGAGCAGGTCTTCACCGTGCGCGTTGCATCACTGCGCAAACGGTGGGCTTGCGCGCCCTTCTCGACAATATTGCCATCCGGGTAGTTGGAGTTCTCTGCGCCGGCAAGCGCCAGGCAGCCGCCCCGTGGGCTGAACGCCCAGTAATTGTCCAGCACGCTGGGTGTCCAGAAACTGCGCGCGCACTCGGTGACGAAGCCTGTCGAGGTGTTGATCGCGCTATTGTCGTCGGCATCCAGCAGGCGCAAGGGGCTGTTGGTCTGGCTGTTGACCATACGACCGAGCTTGTATTGCTTGAGGTTGCCGGTCCAGCGCGGGAAGGAGTCCGGGTCCGGACGAAACATGCCGACGAAGACCTGATTCAGATAAGTCCCTTGGGTATTCACACTGACCGGCAAGCTGACCGAGGCGAACACACTGTTAACCGACTGAATCTCGGAAAAAATCGCATTCAGCGCATCGGCAATCTGCGTACCGCTGCTGGTCACGCTGAAATATTTGCCACTGCTGACCCGTGCCACGCTCTGCAGCAATGCCGTCCAGCCAGGCCCCTGACCCGTGCTGATCTTGTTGATGTCGACGGTATAAGTCGTTATGCCCAGGCTGCTTTTTTTCATAAAGCGCGCCCACTCATCGGCCACATTATCCTGCGAACCGCTCGGGGTGATGGCGATGGCGGTGGTCGCCCCACCGGCAGCGGCCAGCGCCGCCGTGGCCTGAGAAATGTCGGCGTTGTTGTCTTGGGCGGCGCCGTTGCTGATGTAAATGATGAAGTTCTTCGCGCAACCGGAAACAATCGGATTGTTGTAACGGGCCGCCGCCTTGGCCGAAAGGGCATTGGCCGTCAGGGCATAAATGGCATCGGAGCTGGCACTGACCCCGGCGTTGCCGGTGTAGTCGGTCTTGACCTTGTTGTTGCCGGCATGGGCCAGACGCGCCGAGTAATACAGGTAGGCCTCCTCCATGGCCTTGCTGATTTTGCCGCCATTGGACTTGTCGTCAGTAATATCCAGGCTGTCGACCAGGCCCTGATACAGCGGCTTGTTCAGCGCACTCAGCGGACGAATGGCGGCACGCACATAGGCGCCGTCATTACCGGAGTTTCCGGCCCCGGTCTCACTGAACAGCATCAGGCCAAGCCGAAACTTGTCCGCCGGCAGAGCACTGACCACCGAAGACAGGGCGGCCATTTCATTGCTGAAGGGGGTGTTCCAGTTCGCCGTGTTGTCGAGAATGATCAGGACATTGGGCAGATCCGTGGCATTGGGCGGCGCCGCGACAAACAGGTCAATGTCCTCCGCCTGGGTCAGCGCGGCCATAGCCCACAGCCCCAGGGCCGCCACTGCATGGATAAACGCGTTCATAGTCGCACCTCGCAAAACAACTCAGGGGCAGACACTGTTCTTCTCTGCATCCGACAACAGCACACGCACGCCGGTGCGCACCCTGACGGCGGCACCGCTGGCGGCATCCAGCACGTTGGCCTCAAGGTCCCAGACGGTATTCCAGGTCAGATTGGACAATCCCGAGAGGGTCAGACTGCTGGGCGCCGCAGCACTGGCCAGGCTGGAGCGGACACAGACCGGGGCAGCCATCTGCACCGTGTAATCGCTGCTATTGTCATGATTAATATCGATATTGATCGATTGCGCCGCCGGCGCCGTGGCAAATGCCGAGCCAATCACCTGTTCCAGGGCGGCATCACTGGCGGCCAACGCCTCATTGCGCCATTGCAGGTTGCCCACCGCCTGCAAGTTGGTGGAGCTCAGGGTAAATGCGGTTGAGGCCATCAAGGTCAACAGCAGCAGCATGATCAGGCCGGTGACCAGCACCATGCCTTGCTGACGTTGCGCTAATCGATTCATGGAGTTTCCCTCCGTCCGGAGATATTGCTCAGGCGTACCGTGGTCACATAAACATGGCGCTTGAAGCTGTCATTGAAGGGGCCAAAGGTTTCTCCGGCCAGGCTGTAGATTTTGTCCGAGCTGTAACCAGGGCTCGCCTCAGGGCTGCGCACCAGCAAATACACCTTGACCACCACCGTATTGACCAGATTGGCCAGGCTGCAGGGGCTTGCCGAGGAGCACTCGGCATCTGCCGCGCCGTCACCACGATTGGTCGGCGAGTTTTTGTTGCGCGTATCGGCCCAGCTCACCGCTTGCAAATAATTGATTGCCGCTGCGCTATCGCTGAGATTGTCTACGCCGAACTGAAAACGCATGGCCTCCACCCCCTCGATCATGGGCATCGCCGGTTGTTGCCCGAGCACGCCGCCAGACAGGTCAAAACTGGACTGCATCAAGGTGGGCACGCCATCGCCGGGGGTCATCGCATAATCGCGCAGGTAATAGATGTTGCTGATGTACTGGCGCTTCTCGGCCAAGCTGGTGCAGTTGCGCTGGTGCAACGCAAAGCCGTTGGGCGCCAACACATAGCGAGTCTCGCCCTCGCACAGGGAGGTCTGAAAATACAGCCGTCCCGGTGTATCGGCGGCACAAGCGCCAACCCCGGCGGCGCAGGTGGCAGCATGGCGAACCAGCAACACATCGCTGGCGGCCACCCTGTTGCTCAACTGGGTGGTGCAGCCTGCAGGCACGTCGGCGTACAGTTGCACGGCCACCCCCAGGGCATTGCTCTTGTCGGTCGGGGTCCAGTCCGCGTAGGCCGCACAAGGCGCCGGCAGGGCGCTGGGGTAATCGGTCGGCACGCCGGTCAGGGTCAAATCGTCGAACTCGGCTATATAGCCATTCCAGAAGCCGGCATGACTCAATTCATCACGCAGCATCTGGATCGCCAGTCGGCCATTTTCGATCTGTAGATTGGTTTTGCCGAGTTCGGCATTGCTGCGGCTCATGTCGAGATAAATCGTCAGGATGCCAAGGGTAAGCAGCAAGCCAATGGCCATCGCCACCATCAGTTCAATCAGGCCGAAGCCTTCAACACGCCTGTTAATCCGGCTCATAGGCTGGCCACCCGAACAACAGTGGTAACCACCCGCCGACACAGGTCATTCAGGCAGTCACTCCCCGTCAGCCCGTTATAGCTGTTAGCGCCGCATCCGACCCCGGCCGGCGGCGCGACCAGCGGCCCCAGGCCCTGCCAAGCCACAGTAATCAGGTATTGCCCCGAGCCTAATGACTCGACGCAGCCGCGCCCGCCCAACATGGCACCAACCTGGCTACCGGAGCTGCTTTCGGCGGCGCCCTGCAACGCCTGGCACCACTCGCGAGCATCACGTTGCTGCTGGTTGGCGGTGCCCGTCGGACAACTCATGGCCGCCCCCAGGGGGCTGCCAGTGCCGGTCACATAACTGGCCGCGACATTGCGATTAGCGGCCAGGCGGCTGGCCATGTCATCCAGCAGCATCAGGGCCTGGGAGCGCTGATAGGCTTCCATTTCCGACTGCTGCATTCGCGCCTGCAGGGCCACTACCCCGAGCAAGCCCACCGCCATGATCAGCAGCGTCACCAGAACCTCGATCAGGCTGAAACCGGTCTGCCGGCCAGATGCTCTGTGCATCGTGCTCACCACTTGCCTAACGGGGTTTTATCCCCTTCGCTGGTCAAACCCAGATCACCATCACTCGCCTGACTGCCCAAAGGGGTAAAGGTGATGCTGAACGTAGGCACGCTGCCCGTGCCCAGCGTGATGGCATAGGCGTATTTGCTACTGACCTCTGTCGGCAGGCCATAACCGCTGGCTTCCAGGGTGGCCTTGCTGGCGTAGGCGCGATTGGCGAGGAGAAACTGCTGCTGGCGATTGGCAATATCCAGCATCTGCGCCTGGGCGGCGGCGCGATTGCTGCGGATCAGGTATTGGGTGTAATTGGGGTATGCGATGGCCGCAAGAATGCCGATGATCGCCACCGCTATCAACAGCTCGATCAGGGTAAAACCGCGGGTTCGCGAGGCGGCCATATGCCTAACTCCCAAACTAGCGTGCGGCATTGGCCAGCATTCATTGCCGGCTCCGCACCAAGGCTTGCTTTAGCCTCCCTGCTTGCTCCAGCCTAGCCCTGCCGAGGCGGCCCGCCGAGGCAGCAGGGCAAACTTGCGACCAGCGGCACAGCCCCATGACCAGCGTCGCGTTTGCCGCCCCCAGCGGTAGCACAAGCAATCACCGGCGATGATTGCGAGCGGCCGGGCATTCGTCCGATAATGCCGCCCGTGCAGAAGCCGGCCACCGCAGTGTCGCCCTCCCAGCCCTGACAGCCCCTCTTCGATGAGCAACCCCGCATGACCGAATTCGCCCTGATCCTGGTCAGTTCCATCCTGGTCAACAACTTCGTCCTCGTGCAGTTTCTTGGCCTGTGCCCGTTTATGGGCGTATCGAAGAAGATCGAGACCGCCATTGGCCTGTCCCTGGCAACCACCTTTGTCCTGACCCTGGCAGCCATGTGCAGCTATCTGGTTCAGCAATACGTGCTCAAGCCGCTGGATATCGAGTTTCTGCGCACCATCAGTTTCATTCTGGTGATTGCCGTGGTGGTGCAGTTCACCGAGATGGTGGTGAACAAGACCAGCCCGCTGCTGTACCGGGTGCTGGGCATCTTCCTGCCGCTGATCACCACCAACTGCATCGTCCTCGGCGTGGCGCTGCTGAATGCCAACAAGACCGAGTTCAACTTCTTCACCGCCACCGCCAATGGCTTTGCCGCCGGCCTGGGCTTCTCCCTGGTGCTGGTGCTGTTCGCCGCCATGCGCGAACGCATTGCGATTGCCGATGTGCCGGTGCCCTTTCGTGGCGCCGCCATCGGCATGCTCACCGCCGGCCTGATGTCGCTGGCCTTTATGGGCTTTGCCGGGCTGATCAAGCTATGAGCCTGATCCTGATTGCCGTGCTCGCCCTGCTCGCCATGTGCCTGGTGTTTGGCGCCATCCTCGGCTACGCGGCTGTGCGCTTTCGCGTCGAAGGCGACCCCATCGCCGAGCAGGTCAATGCCCTGCTGCCCCAGACCCAGTGCGGCCAGTGCGGCTACCCCGGCTGCAAGCCCTACGCCGAGGCGATTGCCAACGGCGACAAGATCAACAAATGCCCACCCGGCGGCGAGGCCACCATTCAGGCCCTGGCCGACCTGCTCGACGTCGAAGTCGAGCCGCTGGACGCGGCCGAAGGCGAAAAGCCGCAGATGGTCGCCTATATCCGCGAGGCCGAGTGCATTGGCTGCACCAAATGCATCCAGGCCTGCCCGGTGGACGCCATCGTCGGCGCGGCGAAACAAATGCACACGGTGATCATCAGCGAATGCACCGGCTGCGACCTCTGCGTCGAGCCCTGCCCGGTGGATTGCATCGACATGCGCCCGCTGAGCGGCAGCCTGCAAGGCTGGAAATGGCCGCAGCCACTGCCCCCCGGCCAACTGATCGCCACCGACCGGGAGCATGCGGCATGACGGCATTGATCGACCACACCCAGCAGGTCTGGGATATTCCCGGCGGCATCCACCCGGCCGAACATAAAGAGTTGTCCAACCAACTGCCGGTTCAGCCCGCACCTTTGCCCAAGCGCCTGATCCTGCCGCTCAGCCAGCACCTGGGCGCACCCGCCGAGCCGTGCGTCAGCGTCGGTGAGCGGGTGCGCAAAGGCCAGCTCCTCGCCGCCGCCAACGGCCTGGTCAGCGTGCCGGTGCATGCCCCGACCTCCGGCACCATCAGCGCCATTGGCCCGCAGCCCTTCCCCCACGTTTCGGGCTTGCCGGCGCCAGCCATCGTCCTCGACAGCGACGGCCTGGAGCAGTGGACCACCTTGCAGCCCTGCCCGGACTATCGCCAGTTGGACGCCACCGCGCTGCTGGAAAAAATCCGCCAGGCCGGCATCAGCGGTCTCGGCGGCGCCGGTTTCCCCACGGCGGTCAAACTCACCGCCCGCGCGCAGCAGAAGATTCACACCCTGATCATCAACGGCACCGAGTGCGAGCCTTACATCAGCGCCGACGATCTGCTGATGCGCGAAAAGGCCGACGCGCTGATCAGCGGCATCGACATCCTGGTGCAGTTGCTTCAGCCCGACACGGTGCTGATCGGCATCGAAGACAACAAACCCGCGGCCATCGCCGCCGTGCGCGCGGCCCTCAGCGGGCGCAGCTACAGCCTGAAAGTCTTCCCCACCAAGTACCCCTCCGGTGGCGAGAAGCAACTGATCCAGATTCTCACCGGCCGCGAAGTGCCCAGCGGCGGCCTGCCTGCCGACATCGGCATGCTCTGTCAGAACGTCGGCACCTGCGTGGCCATCCACGATGCCGTGGTGCTCGGCCGGCCACTGATCTCGCGGATCACCACCCTCACCGGCAGCGCCCTGGCGCGACCGATGAACGTCGAGGCGCTACTCGGCACCCCCGTCGGCGAACTGCTGGAATTTGCCGGCCTCGACCGCAGCAAGCTCAGTCGCCTGCTCCTGGGCGGGCCGATGATGGGCTTTACCCTGCCCGCCCTGGACGTGCCACTGATCAAGACCAGCAACTGCCTGCTGGCCGCCAGCCGTGACGAGTTGCCAGCCCCGGCGCCGGCGCTGCCGTGCATTCGCTGCGGCGACTGCGCCGCGGCCTGCCCGGCCAGCCTGCTGCCGCAACAACTGCATTTTTTCGCCCTCGGCCAGCAGCATGAACAGCTCAAGGCACACCACCTGTTCGACTGCATCGAATGCGGCGCCTGCGCCTACGTTTGCCCCTCCAGCATCCCCCTGGTGCAGTACTACCGCGCCGCCAAGAGCGAAATCCGCGAGCTGGAACACAAGCAACTGAAGGCCGAGCAATCGCGCCAGCGCTTCGAACAACGCCAGGAACGCCTGCGCCGCGAAGAGCAGCGCAAAGACGCCGAGCGCCAGGCCCGCGCCGAGAAAGCCGCCCGCGCCAAGGCGGCCCAAGCCGAGGCAGGCAGCCGCTCGGCCACCCTCGACAGTGCCCCCGGCAGTGCCGAAACAGCGCCAATCGACCCGCTCAAACGCCTGAAGATCGAAGCCAGCATGACCCAGGTGGCGCTGAAGAAGGCCGAGAAGCAGTTGGCCATCCACGCCAGCAGCGAGTTGCAAAGTCAGGTGGATGAACTGCGCATCGCCGCCGAGGCCGCCCAACAGGCGCTCGCGGCCGAACTGAGCAAAACCCCAACCGCAACTCCGCCAGCCAGCACGCCCGTGGCCGACGACAGCGCCCTAAAGAAAACCAAGATCGACGCTGCCATGCTCCGCGCCCAACTGCGCAAGCTGGAAAAGCTCGAAGCGCCGAGCAGCGAGCAAGCCGCCGAGCGCCAACAATTGGCCACCCAGTTGGAGGCCGCCGAGCACCTGCTAGCCAGCCTGCAAAGCCAAGCACCCGCCGCCGCAGAAAAACCCGCCGAGAGCGGTGCATTGAGCCCGCTGAAACGGGCCAAGATCGAGCTGGCCATGCGCCGTGCCGAGTTGAAAAAAGCCGAGAAAGCCCTGAGCGATGACAGCGTGTTGGCGGCCCTGCGTAACGCCCTGGCCGAGGCCGAACAGGCCCTGCACGCGGCCGAGGAGGCCTCCGGCAAGCCGGCGCCGGAGCTGCTGCGCACCGATAAGCAGCCCCTGGACGACGCCGCCCGCGCCCTGAAAACCGAGCTGGCCCTGGCCCGCGCCGAGTTGCGCAAACTGCAACGCGACGACGGCAGCGATGCCGCCGCCCTGGCCGCAGCCGCGCAACGCCTGGCCCAGGCCGAGCAACAGCTAGAGGCCCATATCAACAACTGAACACTTGGCACGCCGCGTAGCCCGGATGTAATCCGGGACGCAGAAGCATGAACAACGCCGGACGCCCTCCGGTCAACCGATCCGCAAGAGTACCTGCGCCGCCACTGGCCAGGCATGTGAACGTCTTAGTCAGCACCGGAGCACCCATGGCCTTGCCGCGTATCACCTCACCCCATGCCACCGGCAACCAGCGCACCCAACGGGTGATGCTCAAGGTGCTGCTGGCCTGTGTACCGGCCGTGCTGACGCTGACCTGGCTGTTCGGCATCGGCACCCTGGTCAACCTGCTGTGGGCCAGTCTGGTGGCGCTTGGCTGCGAGGCGGCGATCCTGGCCATGCGTAAACGGCCCATCGCCTTCTACCTCAAGGACGGCAGCGCCCTGGTCACCGCCGTGCTGCTGGCCCTGGCCCTGCCGCCCTATGCGCCCTGGTGGCTGACCCTGATCGCCGTGGGCTTTGCCATCATCTTCGGCAAGCAACTGTATGGCGGCCTCGGCCAGAACCCCTTCAACCCGGCCATGCTCGGCTATGTGGTGGTGCTGATTTCCTTTCCGCTGCCGATGACCACCTGGCCGGCGCCCCATAGCGTCGGCCTGCTCGCCGGCATCGAACACATCTGCGGGCTGGCCAGCCTGCCGGACGGCTGGAGCCAGGCCACGGCGCTGGACAGCCTGAAGCTCAACAAGAGCCTGACAAGCGATGAGCTCTGGGCGCAGAACCCGGCCTTTGGGCGCTTTGGCGGCCAAGGGGTGGAATGGGTCAATCTGGCCTTCTTGCTCGGCGGCCTGTACCTGCTCAAGCAAAAACTGATCAGCTGGCACGCCCCCGTGGGCCTGCTCGGCGCCCTCGCCGTGATCAGCCTGCTGTTCTGGAATGGCAGCGGCTCGGACTCCAACGGCTCGCCGCTGTTCCACCTGCTGAGCGGCGCAACCATGCTTGGCGCCTTCTTTATCGTCACCGACCCGGTGTCCGGCGCCACCAGCCAACTGGGCCGACTGATCTTCGGCGCCGGCGTCGGCGTGCTGCTGTACATCATCCGCACCTGGGGCGGTTACCCGGACGGCATGGCCTTCGCGGTGCTGCTGATGAACCTGGCCGCGCCGACCATCGACTATTACAGCCGCCCGCGCACCTACGGCCACCGCAAGGCCGAACGCGGCTTCAAGATCGGGGAGTGAGGATGAACCTGCCAGAAATCAGCCGCTCCATGCTGAAAAACAGCGTCATTCTCGGCCTGTTTGCCGTAGTTACCGTCGGATTGGTGGCCATCACCCAACAAGGCACTGCCGAGCGGATTGCCAGCGCCGAGCGGGATGCCAAGGCCCGCGCCCTGAGCGAAATCCTGCCGGCCGGCAGCTACGACAATCACCTGCTGGACCAGCCACGCTCGGTACAAAGCCCGCTGCTCGGCTACAGCCAAGCCAAGCCGGCCTATATCGCCCGCCTGCATGGCCAGATCAGCGCGATCATCTTTCAGGTCAGCGCACCGGACGGCTACAGCGGCGCCATCCACCTGCTGGTAGGGGTCAAGGTCGATGGCACACTGGCCGGCGTGCGGGTCATCCGCCACAAGGAAACCCCAGGCCTGGGCGACAAGATCGAGCTCAGCAAAAGCCCGTGGATCGGCGCCTTCGCCGGCACCTCCCTGACCGCGCCGGATGAATCGGGCTGGGCGGTGAAAAAAGACGGCGGCCAGTTCGACCAGTTCGCCGGCGCCACCATCACCCCAAGGGCGGTGGTCAAAGCCGTACACCAGGCGCTGCAGTATTTCGATCAGCAACGCGCCCACTTGCTCGCCCCCGACAGCAGCAGCGGAGAACCCAACAATGGCTAGTTATCGCGAAATTGCCGTCAACGGCCTGTGGAAGAACAACCCCGGCCTGGTGCAACTGCTGGGCCTGTGCCCGTTGCTGGGGGTGAGTAACTCGATGGTCAACGCCCTCGGCATGGGCATCGCCACGGCCCTGGTGCTGGCGGCCTCCAACGCCGCCGTGGCGCTGATCCGCCGCCAGGTCAGCGATGCCGTGCGCCTGCCGGTGTTCGTGATGATCATTGCCGCCCTGACCACCTGCATCGAGCTGCTGATGCAGGCCTTCACCTATGAGCTGTATCAGATCCTCGGTATTTTTATCCCGCTGATCACCACCAACTGCATCATCCTCGGCCGGGCCGAAGCCTTTGCCGCAAAAAACAGCGTGGCCCACGCCAGCTTCGATGGCCTGATGATGGGCACCGGCTTCGGCCTGGTGCTGCTGGCCCTGGGCAGCGTGCGCGAACTACTAGGCACCGGCATGCTGCTGAGCAATATGCAGCTGCTGTTTGGTGCCCAGGCTGCCAGTTGGCAGATCGAAGTCTTCCCCCACTACCCAGGTTTTCTCCTCGCCATCCTGCCGCCGGGGGCCTTTCTGGTTCTGGGCTTGCTGATCGCCGGCAAAAACTATCTGGATGCCCGCGCCAGCGAGCGCGCCAAGGCCGCGCACGTGCCGGTCGAAGCAGCGCCCAGCCGGCGCGTGCGGGTTACCGGGGTAATCGAGTGAACGCGGCCAAACGCCTGGAGATCTTCCGGCGCCTGCACGAGGACAACCCCGAGCCGAAGACCGAATTGATGCCCTACAACGCAGCCAGTCAGAATTGGCTGCCAAATCGTGGTGCCCGAGCATGAACGCCGCCAAACGCCTGGAGATCTTCCGTCGCCTGCATGAGGACAATCCCGAGCCGAAAACAGAGCTGGCCTACAACTCGCCCTTCGAGCTGCTGATTGCGGTGATTCTCTCGGCCCAGGCCACCGATGTCAGCGTCAACAAGGCCACGGCCAAGCTGTATCCCGTCGCCAACACCCCGGAGGCGATCCACGCCCTGGGGGTCGCGGGCCTGAGCGAGTACATCAAGACCATCGGCCTGTACAACAGCAAGGCCAAGAACGTCATCGAAACCTGTCGCCTGCTAGTGGAGCAGCACGCCAGCCAGGTGCCGCAAACCCGCGAAGAGCTGGAAGCCCTGCCCGGCGTGGGCCGCAAGACCGCCAACGTGGTGCTCAACACCGCCTTTGGTCAGCCGGCCATGGCCGTGGACACGCATATCTTCCGGGTCAGCAACCGCACCGGCATCGCCCCCGGCAAAAACGTCCTGGAGGTGGAGCGCCAGTTGCTCAAGTTTGTCCCCAAGCCCTACCTGCTCGACGCCCACCACTGGCTGATTCTGCACGGACGCTATGTGTGCCAGGCGCGCAAACCGCGCTGTGGCAGTTGCCGGATCGAGGATCTGTGTGACTTCAAGCACAAGACCAGCGACGATTGAGCCTTCACCCGCTTGGCTATACTGCCGATTGAAAAAATCTTTTTTACCCGTCAACGCTTTGCCGCTATAAGGTCGGCCAATGGCACCCCAAAGCTGGAGTGAAACTGATGAGCACTGACACCCAACCCCTCGAAGTAGACGACGACCTGGTCGCCGAGGACGGCGAGGACGCCGCCGAAGCCCCAATCGAAGTCGCCAAGACCAACCTGGCCAAGCGCCGGGTCATCGACAACTACCTGGAAGAACGGCGGCTGCAAAAGCAGCTCAACGACTATGACTTCGACCTCTAGTCGCGCCGCACCAACAAAAAAGCCCCGCCGAGAGCACTCGCGGGGCTTTTTTGTTAGCAAAACATCAGTGCAGTTCGCTGAACGCCACCTTGATGCCCAGGCCAACCAGCACCGCGCCCATCAGCCGGTCAAACCAGTGGCCCAACCGCACAAAGCCGCGACGCACCCGCGCCTGACTAAACAGCAGCGCCACGGCGCAAAACCACAGGGCGGTGGCCAGGGCCAGATACAGGCCATAACCGGCCTGCACCAGCAGCGGGGTTTGCGGGCTGATCACCAGGGTAAACAGCGACAGGAAAAACAACGTGGCCTTGGGATTCAGGCCATTGGTGACGAAGCCGCGAACAAACGCCGCCCGTGGCGAACGGGCCGCAAGCGGCGCCAGCTCGGCACTGGCCGGATCGGCCGGACGGGCCTGCAAGGCACGGATGCCGATATAGATCAGGTACGCCGCCGCCAGCCACTTGAGCAGATTGAACAGCACAATCGACTGCGACACGATCAGAGCGATGCCCAACAGGCAGTAGCCGACGTGCAGCAAGATCCCGCTGCCGACCCCCAGGGCCGTCCAGATCCCGGCGTGGCGGCCATTGCTCACGCTCTCACGCAGCACGATGGCAAAGTCCGGGCCAGGGCTGGCGACAGCCAGCAGATGCACCAGGGCCACCGTGAGAAATTCCGTCCAGTACATGCAGCCTCCACAGCCGTAATTGCCTTCTGTTAGGCTGGCAAGCTTATCCGTCCACCCGCCAATGCAACAGGTACAGCTGATGAACAGTGGCCGCCGCGCAGTATTTCTCGACCATGCCTCGCTGGATCTCGGCGACCTCGACCTGAGCCCCTTGCAGCAGGCCTTTGCCAGCCTGCAGCTGCACGCCCAGACCCCGCCAGAGCTGATCATCGAACGCCTGCACGGCGCCCAGGTGGCGATCAGTAACAAGGTGCCGCTGGATGCCAGCACCCTGGCCGCCTGCCCGGATCTCAAGCTGATCCTGATCACCGCCACCGGCAGCAACAATGTCGATCTCGCCGCCGCCCGCGCCCAGGGCATTGCCGTGTGCAACTGCCAAGGCTACGGCACCCCGGCGGTGGCCCAGCACACCCTGATGTTGCTGCTGGCCCTGGCTACGCGCCTGCCCGACTACCAACAGGCCGTCGCGGCGGGGCGCTGGCAGCAGGCCAAGCAGTTCTGCCTGCTGGATTTTCCGATCATGGAGCTGCACGGCAAGACCCTCGGCCTGCTCGGCCATGGCGAACTGGGCAGCGCCGTCGGCCGCCTGGCCGAAGCCTTCGGCATGCGCGTGCTGCTCGGCCAACTGCCCGGCCGCCCGGCGCGCAGCGATCGCCTGCCGCTGGCTGAGTTGCTGCCCCAGGTGGACGCCCTCAGCCTGCACTGCCCGCTCAACGAACACACCCGCGATCTGATCGGCGCCGCTCAACTGCAGGCAATGAAAGCCAACGCCCTACTGGTCAATACTGCCCGCGGCGGCCTGGTCAACGAGCAGGCCCTGGCCGATGCCCTGCGCTGCGGCCATTTGGGCGGCGCCGCCTTTGATGTGCTGAGCAGCGAACCACCGCAGGCCGACAACCCGCTGCTGGCCGGCGATATTCCGCGCCTGATCATCACCCCGCACTGCGCCTGGGGCAGCCGCGAAGCGCGACAGCGGATCGTCGGCCAACTGGCAGAAAATGCCCATGGCTACTTCAATGCCGCGCCTCGCCGCCTGATCAACTGAGCACGCGGGCAGGCAATGTCCTGTCCCGGCCGAGAATCGGCTAAGCTGCGCCACTTTTTCCAAGGAGCAAGCATGGACCCGCGAAGCGAAGTACTGCTGCGTCAGGCCGAACTCTTTACCGGCAACCTGCTGCTGGCCGGGCTGCCGGGCGATGATCTGCTCGGCCGCTTCCCCGCCGCCCACGGCTGGAGCTGGCATGCCGGCGAACAGGCCCAGTTGCAGGCACGCTTTGCCGGGCGCAGCCAGTTTGCCGTGACCGTGCCGGATGCGCCGTTCGAGGCGGCAGTGCTGTTCCTGCCCAAATCCCGCGAACTCTGCGACTACCTGCTGCAAGCCCTGGCCGCACGCCTGGCCGGCCGCGAGCTGTTTCTGGTCGGAGAAAAACGCGCCGGCATCGAGCGCGCCGCCAAACAACTGACCGGTTACGGCAAACCGCGCAAACTCGACAGCGCCCGCCACTGCCAACTCTGGCAGGTGCGGGTCGATCAAGCGCCCGCCGCCCCGGACCTGCTGGCTCTGGCTCAGCGGTATGAGCTGCCGCTGGCGGACGGCCCACTGCAGATCGTCAGCCTGCCGGGGGTGTTCAGCCACGGCCGGCTGGATCGTGGTACGGCCTTGCTGCTGCAGCACCTCGATCAGTTGCCAGCCGGCCATATTCTTGATTTTGGCTGCGGAGCGGGCGTGCTTGGCGCCACCCTCAAGCGCCGTTACCCAGAGAGCCAGCTGACCTTGCTGGACGTCGACGCCTTCGCCCTCGCCAGCAGCCGCCTGACCCTGCAGGCCAACCATCTGCAGGCCGAGGTGGTGGCCGGCGACGGCATTCATGCCGCGCCCTTGGAACTGGATGTGATCATCACCAACCCGCCGTTCCACCAGGGCGTACACACCGAATACCAGGCCACCGAAACCCTGCTGCGCGAAGCGGCCAAGCACCTCAAGCCCGGCGGCGAATTGCGCCTGGTGGCCAACAACTTCCTCAAGTACCCACCGATCATCGAAGCCAATCTCGGCCCCTGCACCACCCTGGCAGCCGCGGACGGCTTTCACCTGTACCAGGCCAAACGCCCGCTCGAGGTGCGCCCCGCCAGCCGCGAAAGCCGCGCCGAGCGCGATTGGCGGCGCAACCTCTAAGCGCTTGCCGATACCGACAGGCCTAGGCACAATGCGCCCCTCTTAGGGGAGTAGTCTCCCGCGAGCGCCGCTCGCCCGGCACGCGTCAACATACTTGGTCAACCGACCATGGCGCGTGCGACCCACGCCTGCCTACGCAGGCCGCCGGTTTGACAAGACCTATGACACGTACACCTCACCCGGGGCGGGAAGGTTGTTCGTGTCATAGCCAATTGTTAACCCGCCCCGAGGAA
>Ga0209343_10000139_pt1 | contig 91301 bp, 73 predicted proteins | sample RifCSPlowO2_02_FD_184026 | JGI IMG/M metagenome (GOLD analysis project Ga0209343, IMG submission 184026) | Groundwater microbial communities from Rifle, Colorado - Rifle CSP2_plank lowO2_0.2 (SPAdes) (version 2) | ecosystem: Environmental > Aquatic > Deep subsurface > Groundwater | place...
CACGACGCTTCAGTGCTAAATCGTGCTTCAAACTCAAAAAGTGTCCGAGGATAGTCTTCCATACCCCAACATACTATATGTTGGGGTTACTTGCGTCAACTGAATAACCACATTTTATTTTTTAGAAAAAGATAAAGCAGTTTTTGTTGACATAGGAAAGCACGATGAGGTTTACTAATTGGCACAAACCAAAGGGGTCTTTATTCTTGCGGGAGGACAAAAGGTCGCATCTTAAATATTAAATAATTGGTTAGAAATCCCTATAATAACGCAATAGGCAATATAATTGCAGTCGGACACAGATAAACGCTGATTTAAACTGATTTTTCAACGACATAAATAATCACAGGTAATCACTTAATTTTATCCGCGCTTATCTGCGTTAATCTGCGTCCCATTGCAGAATTTAGGCTATATCCTTACCCCAACCTTCTTAAACTCCTTTTCGCTGTAAAGGATGATGTAATCGTTTAGACCTGTCTTTTCCTTTATAGCCCGTATCACTGCCTCGCATTCGGGGTCGGTGTAACCGTGAATCATGGTAAAGACGTTGTATTCCCAATCGGGATAGGTAGGCCGTTCATAACAATGGGTTACCTCTTCAAAGCCTGCCATAATCTTGCCTACCTCATCAACACGCTCCTTTGGTACCTTCCATACACACATGGCATTGGCGTCAATACCAATCTTGCGGTGGGCAATAGATGCGGCAAGACGCCTGATTTTCCCGGTATCCAGCAGGTTTTTGAGCCTCTGCATTACCTCGTCCTCCGTCATTCCAAGTGCGTCACCTATATCTTTATATGGGGTTTTCGTTATGGGCAAACCTTCTTGAATGTATTTTATAAGTTTTACGTCAATATCTTCTTTTTTATTTGTCATAGTTTAAATGGGGACACAGATTTTCACAGATACACACAGATAATTTTCGGTTTTATATCCTGATAATCGTTCGACTGAGCGCTCACGACGAAGTCTGCGTTCATCCGCGTCCAAATGAAAAATTTCCATACGGTTAATAAATTTTAAAACGGACTCCGATTTTAAATTTCTTTACTGTTGGCAAACTCCTTATGGTTAGTCCTGTCCTTTCTTCAATTTCTTTTAACCTGCTTTTAAGTTCTTCATCGTCCTTTGCCGACATGGTAAACCACATATTGTAAGGAATATCAACATTTTTCCCTTTACGCAGATAATTGTGAGATACACCGCTGTACCCATTTACGATGGCGCTTACCTCGTTAATGCGGTCTTCAGGGACTTTGATTGTGGCAAGCGTTGCCTCCCTGCCCATAGCCTGCGTATTGATGATAGGCGCAAGCCTCCTCACATATCCCTTTCTAATCATGAACTTTATGCGTTCAATGATTGTATCTTCATCTATACCGAGTTCCTTGCTTAGTTCATGAAAGGGCCTTGAAACAACAGGGAGATTGGATTGTAAACGGTGAAGTATTTTTCTGTCAGTATCACTGAGTATCATATCTTCTTTTTAATTTCCTCTATGCCTTGTTGTTCAACAAGCGTTCTGAAACGATGTTCGGTCTTACTTGAAAGTATAATATCAACGCACACGTCGAGCGCTTTTAGTGCAGTGGATTCATCTGCCTGCAGTAATAAATCTAAGGCGAATTTGGGATGTCTTCCAACTTTTCCACCAATCATTACACGGTATTTCTTTTCTTTAGCCTTTATTGAGCCAGTAGGGCACACCTTTGCGCATAATCCGCAATTTACGCACTTTTCCATGTCAATAGATACATGTGTATTTTTTATAATAATCGCATCTTCACGGCATGTCTCTATACATTTCATACACTCGATACATGCACAGTCAGTATCTACATAAACAGGCTCTATTGCGTGTGCGCCGAAATCCTTTATTTGCGGCATGGAACAACTGTTTGGGCATCCCGATACAGACAGTTTCATGGTATGATGCGGGAGGATTTGTCCTTCAATATTGTCCATTAGTTTTTCAGTAAAATGTATTTCTTCCAGTTTGTTTTTGAGTTTTTCCGCTAAGGTTCTGGAGTCTGTAATAAGAAAGGGACAATTTACCTCAGCACCCCTGCATGTCTTAACCTGATAAAGAATTGGTTTCCCGTTTTCATCGAAATATTTAGGGTATTTTTTTAATATACAGAGTTTCCCGTCATATTCAGATTGCTTTTGTTTTGCAGTTGTTTGCTGTGAACCAATTTTATCCATAAACCGATCTCTGGCGGCAATTACGTCGGCTTCGGTTACCACGTTTCTTCCGTGCTCGCGGACAAGCGTTTCTATCTTTTCTCGTACAACCTTTTGTACAAATGGGGGCACTTTTTCTAGTAATAAGGATGCAGATTTATCCCAGTCCAAAACCAAACTCCTTAAAGAAAAAAAGCCACAATAAAAATTGCGGCAGTTTATTTAGCAGATATTTATTTGAGTAAATTTTAAAATTACAAAAGCGACGACTTAATCATAAGTTATATATGTCCTTGTAGCAAGAAATCTAACTGTCAAAGCCCGATTAATTGACGCTTAAGCAAGTAAACAGTCGTCAGGATAATACAATTTTTATTATATTTTAAAAAAGCGGATTGTCAATTTTAAATTTTAAAAGGGGCTGCTTATGACGATTTTATAAATTATTCTACCTTGACATTTGACTTGGTGTTACATATATTTTGGGATATTGTAAAGAGCCGTTTAGTTGTAGTAAGTTAATATTAATAAGAATTTTACTATTTGGTAATATAAATGGAAACACTCATGTTATCGAATTTATCATCGGAGACACAAAAGGTAATAGGGCCATTTTTGTCAGACATTCTTAAAAGCCATAAAGAAGATATTATTTCGATATATGTAATTGGCAGCGCTGTTACAAAAGATTTCCATGCAAAGTATTCGGATATTAATACGCTGATTGTTGTAAAAGAAATAAAGATTCCGTTTTTTGATTTTATTGCTGCACTTGGCAAGCGTTACGGCAAACGAAAGATACGCGCCCCGCTTGTTATAACCAGTGATTACATTAGTCGCTCCATGGAAGTGTTCCCTATTGAGTTTTTAGAGATGAAAACGATAAATCGGCTCGTCTATGGAGAGGATATTTTAAGGGATGTAAAAATTGAAAAAGCTGACGTTCGTTTGCAATGTGAGCGTGAATTGAAAGGCAGGCTTCAGCATCTTTGTCAGGGATACATTAAAGCTATGGGAAACAGGAAGGTGTTAAAGGATTTATTTGTTGGTTCATTATCAGGTTATTTCCCGATATTTAGAGGGATTCTTTTTTTGTATGGGAAGGGAATTCCTAAAGAGAAGGTGAACGTTTTGTATGCATTGAATGAATGCTTCGATGTTGATACGAATGTATTTAGAAAACTGCTTGATATAAAATCTAAAGATGCCTATCCAATAATTGAAGTATTAAAGGAAATATTTAAAGAATTGTACAGCGTTCTGGGTGTTATTACAAAAAAGGTTGACGAATTCGGGAGCGAACATGCATAGAAAAATTCTTTATAGTTACTTCAGCATGTTTGTTCTTTTCCTTTGCCTATGCTCGATTACACTGGCACAGGAGATACCACCCCCCCCAAAATACGTCGAAGACATGGCAAATATCATTACTGATGCTGTAGAAGGGGGTCTTAATGGTTATTTACAAGAGCTTGAGCAGAAGACAGGCGCACAGATGGTTGTTCTTACAATCAATACAACCGGGGGTATCCCCATAGAGACTTATTCTATTGAACTTGCCACAAAATGGAAATTGGGACAAAAGGGTAAAGACAATGGCGTCCTTATGGTTATTGCGAAGGATGATCGTTCTTATAGAATTGAGGTTGGATACGGTTTAGAAGAAATACTGCCCGATAGCTTTTGCGGTTCGGTTGGAAGGACATATTTCGTATCCAATTTCAAAAAAGAGCAGTTTAGCGTGGGTATATTTCAGGCTGCTGTGGTTGTGATACATAAGATTGCAGCATATAACGGTGCGGAAATTACCGGGATGCCTGATATAAAAGAATTGAGAAAAAAATCAGCAGGAACCCAGAATCCATTATTTTCACTATTATACCTGCTTTTATTATTTCCGTTTTTATTAAGCTTTCTGTTTGGCAGGAGACGCTCCTCATGGTTCTGGTGGGGTGGTCCTCCCATCATATTCGGTGGTCAGAGGGGATTTGGTTCCAGCGGTTCTGGTGGGTTTGGTGGGTTTGGAAGTTTTGGAGGCGGTATGGGCGGTTCATTCGGCGGCGGCGGGGCGTCTGGAAGGTGGTAAGTGTTCAATGCAAGATGTAAAACGCAAAATGCAAAGTGGATTTATTTTTGTAACATCACAATCAGGGTAGAAAATAAATGAAAAAGATAATTCCTGTTATCGCTATTGTTGCAATCTTAGGTATTATTTTTGGCGTATGGTATGTCCAGGGATATAATAAAGTCGTTGCCTTGAATGAGGATGTTAAGAATACGTGGTCTCAGGTGGATACACAGCTCAAGAGGAGGTACGACCTTATTCCCAATCTTGTAGAGACAGTTAAGGGTTACGCATCGCACGAGAAAGAGATTTTTGAGAAACTTGCTGAGGCGAGAAAAGGTTACTTTAGCGCCGGAACGGTTGAGGATAAGGCAAAGGCTGCAACACAAATAGAAGGGTTTCTATCGCGCCTGTTAATGTTTAGAGAGGCTTATCCTGAACTAAAGGCAAATGAGTCGTTCCTCAAATTGCAGGATACGCTGGAAGGCACAGAAAACCGCATCTCAGTGGAACGTAAGCGGTATAATGACAGTGTTAAGGAACTCAATAGATATATTAAAAGTTTTTACGGCAGGTTTTTCGCTTCACGTGCCAACGTAACAGAGGCAAGGTACTTTGAGGTTGCAGAAGCAGAGAAGGAAGTACCAAAAGTAAAGTTCTAGTCGGGGATTATAAAATTAAAAGGCAGCATTAGGCGCAACAGTATAATAAAATTGAATATATGCGATTCGAATGGGACAGGGAAAAAGCAAAAAAAAATTACAGAAAACACAAAGTGTAATTTGATGAAGCCATGACTTATTTTATGATCCATTATCGGCAACTTTTGATGATCCAGACCACTCGGTTGGCGAGCAAAGATTAATAACCGTGGGATACTCTTCTCGTGGGCGTTTGCTTGTGGTCTCACATACAGAGAGGGGTAAAACCGTACGAATTATCAGTGCTCGTCTTGCAACCACCCAAGAAAGGAAACGACATGAAAGCTATAGCAAAAAAAAATAGTGATGAATTACGCCCAGAATACAACTTTGCCTATTCAAAAGCTGTTCGTGGCAAGTATTATAAACGTATTTTAGATGAAGGAGCCAACGTTGTCATGCTTGAGGCAGATGTTGCTAAGGCATTTGTTGATTCAGCCGCAGTAAATGATGCGTTGAGGTCATTACTTGATTTAACAAGAACAACCAAACGCCTAACAAAGCACTCCAGCGGACGGGCGATTGCCCGCCGCTGAGTTTCGGCGTTCTTATCTGTGTGAATCTGCGAAAATCTGCGTACTGAATAAACAAAAATGAATAAATGTAAAGATAAAAAATATCCTTGCGAGGATTGTTTCAGTTGCCAGTTTTGCAGTGACGAGCGTTGCTCTATGTGTTTGAGCAGTAAACATAAACCGAGACAATTGAGTACGGAAGAGCAGATTGCCTTATATAATGCCTTAAACAAGGATATCTGTTGTAATTATAAATGACACGTGCTTGATTAGGGATCAATAGTTTTCCCAGATTTGCAGACTTGCTCTAGAGGTGAAACAAACTCATCAGACACCTTTGTTATGCAAATAACAATCTATGACACTTTGGTTTAGGAACAGGGTCGCCGAATTCCTTCGCAGTCTTAATCCACAAATCAATTGCTTCTTTGATATATAAAAGTGCATCAGTATGGAAGTCGCCATGGGTAACGCAGCCATGAAGTTCAGAAGTTTCTGTAACGACTTAATGACTGACGAGTGCCTGTATTATATTGCAGGCTATAAAATCGATTGCATCATATACTCAAACAAAAGCAAAACTGTCACCGCTGGCACTCGTTCACCGTCCATGAGATTGTTAGGCTTTCTCAATTATTAATCATTTACACTTCAGGAAAATGAAAGCACAAAACGGTTAAACTCACTCCCCGTGTTTCATCATCAGAAAGATGAAATTTGAAAGAATACCATCCACGAGACTTAGCACCTTCATACTTTATATAACATGGATGTTCTTGAGTCGTATTCTCAATCTGTTTGAGAACAGAGTCTAGTTGCTTGTTCGATATGAAATATAGAATTGCTGATTTAGAGTCCCGCCAAGTTAAGTATCCTAATAATTGTTCAATAGTTTTGTGATGAACTTTTACGCCTCCCCAAAACTTGCATTCACCGACAAATACATTAGCCCCTTCGTAACGAATAAGAATGTCTGTTTTACCTTGTTTATTGAATGTTTCTCCTGTAACACTCTCAAAGTGAGGAGCAAGAATCATTAAAAAATGATCACGTAAAGTCTCTTCGTCTTTTCCTTTGTAAATACTTGGATGCCTTTCAATTTCTACACCCGCATCATAGCAAACCTTGAGAATTTGCATATATGTTTCATCGTCAAGTGTGGGTTCAGGGACATATGGCACTGAACTTGATTGAGGTTTTTTAATAATAGGTGTCTTTCTTTTAACAGGAATAGAAAATGTTTCTGGCACTTCTCCTTTCTTCTTGAATGGCACGCCTAGGCTTTCAAGAATATTAGATTGTTTAAGATGCTCTTGCTTCCTTGCGATAAAAACGTCTTGCACCTGTTGTTTTAACCTAGAATTATACTGATTAACTTCATTTGTAGAATTTTGAGATTGAGTATTTATGTTGTCGAGAATTTTATTTGCTTCTCTTTTGATAGCTTCTATGTCGTCGTTCCAGTTAACTATGTTAAATGAGATCTCATTATTGTCAATATTTACTTCTGTATACCAAAGAATCCGTGATGAAGGAGATAGAGAAAGTAACATTGTATTACCGCTGTAGGGTAAATGGTAGCAAACAATTTGACGCTTGATCATATCTGAAGGATGAAGACCATATTCAAAAGCATGGTTTCCAACTCTGACGTCACTTTCACGATCGGAAACATGCAAGTTCTCTCTGTAGAGTGTAATGGGTTCTATAGTGTTTTTGCTCACGAGATATTCAATGTACTCTGTTTCGTTGACGTTAAGAAGGCGATTTTTATCCTCTGAATGAATCGTTTGTTGCAGTCCACGTAATAAGCCGTCTAAATAATCCCTTAGCTCTTTTTCCGCAAATATTCTCATAGATTTATTCTTATATGCATAACGCCCCCGCTGAGCAGCAGCCGAAGGCTGTCTGTCTCGACTGGATTGTTTCTGAGCGCGAATCAGCGCGCGAATGAACGGTTTATTATAACAAGTTCTTTATTTCGTTAACATCAAGTAACCTTGAGGTGTGATAAACTGTAAGTATCTCTACTAAATCGTCTCTTATTCTATAAATTATTCTGTAATTACCAATAATTACTTCTCGGATTTCTTTACGATTTAATTCTGGCACAACTCGCCCAGATTCAGGAAATAACTCTAAACGGTCCACTGCCTCAAAAACTTTTATTGTAAACATCCGTGCGTAATAGCTTGAATCCCTTGTAATAAAATTTGCTATGGCTTCAATATCTTCTAAAGATTGAGGAGACCATTTTATTTTAGCCATTTTTTCATTTTCTCTTTTGCTTCCTCATGAGAAACACATTCGCCTTCATCTGCCTGTTTAATGCCTTTTTCAATTTTTGCAAGTAAATATAATCTTTCCATTGCTTCTTCAACTGTAGTCTTCTCTGGTAAGTCACGTAAACTGTTTATTATCTTTTCCTTATCTAAAGCAAACATTTTCGCACCTCCTCTTTTTTGTTTTTGTTATAATATTTGTTTTTATCTTTATTTTATAAACGTCAGCATTCTATAGTATGACATAGTGGGTTTCAAACTAAAATCGGCAGAAATATGTTGAATACCTGGAGATATTTTGTAATAGTTCACCACAGGGGGCACAGAGAACAAGAAGAAATAATTGCAAAGGGTGATTGTGCTTGGTTTTGTCTCTTTTACCTTGTATTAACCTCTGCAAACGCTTGATAAATCTGCTTCAATTCTTTCAATAATTCTAAAAAGATTTTAAATGCTTAATTGTTGTGATGTCACACATTCATTTACATCCAAATAAGCCAGAATTACTGTCTCCAGCGGGCAATATAGAGTGTTTTTTCGCTGCTATTGAAAATGGCGCCGATGCAGTTTATCTTGGCCTAAAGGATTTCAGCGCACGCGCCGGCGCGGATAATTTTACAATTGATGAAGTAAGCAAGGCGATTGCTTATGCGCATAAGCGGTCTGTCAAGGTTTACATCACCCTTAATACCCTGATTAAAACCTGTGAAATGGGACAGGTCGTGGATTGTCTGATTGCGCTGGAAGAGTTGCAACCAGACGCCTTGATAATTCAAGACCTTGGGCTTCTGTATTTAATACAATCTCAATTCCCTCATTTTCAATTACACGCCAGTACACAGACGACCATTCACAATCTCGCAGGTGTTAAGCAATTAGAAAGAATGGGATTTAAACGCGTTGTCCTTGCAAGGGAGTTGTCAATTGACGAAATTAACAAAATTTTAGGAAACACCTCTATTGAGATAGAAGTTTTTGTTCATGGCGCCTTATGCTACTCGTATTCCGGCTTGTGTTTCTTTAGCAGTATGACGGGTGGCAGGAGCGGGAACCGCGGCATGTGCGCCCAGCCTTGCAGGATGTACTACAAATCTCAAAATGGAAGCGATGGGTATCTTTTTTCAATGAGAGACCTCTCAACAATTTCTCGTATAAATGAACTAAAGGATGCAGGCATTTATTCATTTAAGATTGAGGGTCGCATGAAATCACCCGAATACGTGGCGGTAGTAACACACGCCTACAGGCAGGCAATTGATGGCAATCTGGCAAATCTGGATGATACTATCCATCAGTTAAAAACAGTGTTTAGCCGGGAAACCGCAAATTCATACCTTTTTCCGAAAAATGGTTACGGTAATGTGAAGAAGGTAAGCAACAGTCAGTTTAAGACCTCTGATATGATTAATTCTTCGTACCCTTCGAATATCGGGTCATATGCCGGAGAGATAATTAAATCAGAGAATGGTTATGTTGTTATAAGGGCAGATGTCGAAATCGGCGTGAGGGACTTGTTGCAGGTGTTTGAAAATACAAATGCAGAGCCAGAATTGCTGTACGTTAAGGATATCCAGCGTAATGGAAGGCGGGTGTTTGATATTAAGGCTGGCGATACAGCCAGTATTCCTTCTGAGAAACAATATGTACGCGGCGCAAAACTGTATTTGCTTTCGTCTCAAAAAATGAAGGAGGTGTATGCCTCAAAGATTCCAGGAAAATTAGCAGCTTGTAAAATTCCAGTGAGAATTGAGATTCAAATAAATCAGGATGGGATTGATGTGAAGGGTATTGCAAGAGATGTTTCTCTCGTGAAAAATTATAAAATCAAATTTGAAAAGGGAGTTAGGAGGATAACTCAGAAAGAGAATATAAGGGATTGTTTTTCACGGCTGGGTGATACGCCATTTGAGTTGCTGGAAATTCAGATAAATATCTCTGATAAGTTGTTTGTGCCGTTGAGTGTGTTAAATGATATTCGAAGGGATTTCTCCAATGATTTAGCCATGGAGTGGCAGAAGAATAAAGAACGCAGGTCAGAAGATGTAAAAAATTGGGTAAAGGAAAAGTTTGCAGAATTCAGGCAATCTAAGAGCCTGTTGTCAGAAAGAGACATTTCTGAAAACGACATAAAACTATCTGTTAAGATTGACAGGCTTCAATATTTGAAATACATCCCGATAGAAAGGATTCACAAAGTATACCTTGTAATAAGAGATACAGCCATTTTTTTAGAAAATTTCAAACAGACAATGATGAAATATTTTACAGAATCTGACCTGAGCACAAAAAAGAGATGCTTCGTTGACGCTCAGCATGACAAAGACAAAGAGTTTAGCCTTACAAATTGTCATTCTGAGCATAGCGAAGAATCTGATTTGACTGTTGGTAAGGAAGCCGTTCTGAGAGGGAAATTAGTAATCTCACTGCCTGTTATCATGCGGGATGATGACTTTGAAGGTGTAAATTATGACCAGTTTAGAGAAATTGTAAGTGAATTAATTTCGCTTGGTTTAAGGCAATTCCAAATTTCCAATCTTGGCGCTATGGGTTTATTTGATGGGAAGGATGTGTCGCTGTATGCCGATTATCCGTTTTATTGTCTGAATCCGCTTGCCATGATCAAACTCAGGGAACTGGGATTAAGTAAATACACGCTTTCGCCTGAAGATGATAGAGATAATTTACAGACGTTATTTAACGAGGATGCGGATGTAATTATTTATCAGGATACGCCGCTCTTTACCTCCGAGACCTGCATCTGGGCGAATATGAAAAGTGCATGTCTTGGAAAGAAGCGATGCGGTTTTAAACAAAAAATAATAGAAAATGAGTATGGTGATAAATTTATTGCCTTGAATGACGACTGTGGGACGGTTGTCATTAATGAGAAGCCATTTTCTATTATTCAGTTTATCCCAAAACTTCTGGAGGCAGGACAGAGAAATTTCAGGGTTGATTTGTGTTACAAGGATTATACGCCTGAAATGATACAAGATATATTCTCTAAAATTCAAAACAAAAGCAAGGTGAAAAATTCTATGATTGGGAATTTTGAAAGGGGATTACTGTAGTATTCAAGCCTTAAAAGCAACCACAGATTCCGCAGATTACACAGACTTTTTTGTTTCTTCTGTTTTGGGCTCGTGAGGCACTGCCGGACGAAAGGGACAGAAACAGATACGCCCTCATGAAAATGGGGATAGGCCAAACCTAAACCACTACGCCAGTTCCCTACTCTACCCAATTAGTAGAATTAGTGCAATTACCTACCCCAATTGCCCAGTGGTGTGGGTATATGGCTAACGTGTAAGCCCAGGGATGCACCGCTTGAGGCGTGTTCCCTTAGATCGTGAGGTTATGCCTCATCGGGATGGGACAAAATGTAGGAGGTTAATTATGGCCTCGCCCATATTTCCTTTGCGGTTTCGAACAATACTCGGGCGCGGCGTTCCATTTCTGTTTCGTCCCATGTCTCGAGGCCGTCAAAATATCTGTTCATAAGGAGAAGGGAATTGCGAAGCGCGGACTTCTTATTCTTGAACGGTCCGTTCTTCATCGCAGCATTAAGTGGCTGGGTGACAACTGTCAAATTTCCCAGGCAATGAATTGTTCTGTTCCGCGCCTGAACCTTCTCTTTGATTTGCTGCCACCTCGAGATCATCCCCTCGTTCTGCGGATAGAACCAATCTTCCGTCATCTCTTTGGGTATGAATTCTCCATTAAGTGGGTAATGATCTGACCATTCCCGAGGCATGATGTGCTCGACAGATGCGTGTGTGATTGTTACCTCTTCAGTTTTCGATGTTCGAGTCTTGTCCTCAATCATTTTCAGTATGGTTACGATCTGGCCGCTCTGTAATACGTTGTACATGGGCGAGGAGCACCAGTGGCGTTCAAACTCCTGGTCGTTTGGCCATTCCCTTGTTGCTCCTGATCCAGCAGTTAGAACTTTCCTCAGGGTCGCATGCGAAGGCCCTTCTTTTCTCAATCTTCCTACAACTTCTGGGAAGTACTTGTTGTATTCCTTGTTATCTTTGTGGCAGATCAGGCGACGAACAATATATGACTCTATAGTCTGGAGACACTCAGACATCACTAACTTGCCGAGATTGGCCTCTTCAAAGAGGTAGATTATCAAAGGATATGCAGTGGTGACGTCCCACACTTGGAGCCGTCGCGCAAATCCTGAGAACAGATCATTGCCCAGCGGTTCTACCAAGTATCGAAATCGATCGCCATATGCCGCAAACGACCGCAGCTCATCCTCAATAGTCTGAAACGGCTGGCTCGTTCGAATCCAGTTCCTGTATGCGAGATGAACCTTTTTTGCGTCTACGGCAACCCCGATCTTTGAAGACAAAAATATTCGTGTGACCAAATCCAGGCGAGATGACCATAGATTTCCTCGTCGGGTCTGAATATCCCAGAAATTGTCCTCGAAGCGTATCCAGTAATGATCGAAAAGCCTATCTCGGTCTTCATGGCTCTTCTCGGCTCGCATGAATACGAAGCTACGGAGCAAGTCAGATTGGCTTAGTGGCTTCCCATGCGAGTTAAGGGAGTTAAAGATTTCCTGCGAGTCATCCTGTTCTCCAAGAATAATCTCTACGACTGAGAGGTCGTCTTTAAAAACTCCGTAAAGTTCGAGAAGCGTATCTTCCTTGGACTGGTGTTCAGTCAGGTTTGCACATAGGTCGCGGAGTTTTGCGTAGAAGAAAACATAAGCTTCGACAAGCCGATCCCGCGGTTCAGTTTTTCGTTTACGTGGCAAGCGAATGAGGGGATAGGCTTTGTTGACTCCTTCGAAGCTGCCCGCGTTGAGGATGTCGCAAAAGACCTTGCGGTTAAACTGGGTGGGCCAGAGCTTGAAAATTTCTTCTGAACTGTTTTCCATTAGCTCTGGGTCTGGATTAAACAGTGCCCGCCCGACAGCTTTTGAGAGCATGGGGAATCCGCACTCAGATGTAAAATCCCGCAATGCGGCAAGAAACAATTGGATGGTAGTAATGCGTTGCTGCCCGTCGATAACAAGAAAACGAGAGGTTTCTCTCGTTGATTTCTTCTTTACCGCATCGAGAATCACCGCACCAAGAAAATGAGAAGTCGTTTTCTGGCTGTCTCGGCGCTGTTCGAATTTCTCAAGGATGTCCTCCCACAATGGTACCCACTGATCTTCCTCGCCCCACACATAATGTCGCTGAAAAATGGGCACTACATACCTCAGCGTGTGCTCGAAGAGACCAATTATGTTCCTTGGATTGGCCTGCATTGTTATTCTCCCCTCGCCCGCTCCATAAAGTGGAGTACTAAAGGCCTACTTCTACAATAGACAGAAATACTTCTATATGCTACAACATATCCTAGCTTTTGCAGAATTACAATATATTTATGTCTTATAAAAATGCGGATTCAAGTTGCAAACTTGCAAACCCACAAAGGTTTCTGTTTTTTAGTTTCTTCCAATCCAAGGTTTCCTTGTTTCAGTATTACCCTCAAAGTTTTTTTCAGAGGTCTCTGTGGTTTGTCGTTTCTTTAAAAAGCCTTTTTCCCAAAAACGGACTCGAAGCGTTTGTTGAATAATTCGTGGGTAAAATGAAAATTTTGTGGGCCGTATACCTCTACGCAATAGGCGGCACAAACAGCCCCAATTTTTGCTGCATGGACGATGTCGTTTTTTGATACCGCGAGCCCCTTGATTAATCCCGCCCTGTAAGCATCACCGGCGCCGGTGGGGTCGCTTACCTGATTTACCCCGGCAACAGGTATCTCAAAGGTTTTTGTTTTTTTGTTTTCCTTTCGCATGATTGTAGAGCCGAATTCCCCTTTGGTTACGATCAGTGTCTCCGTTTTCTCCAGAATGTCGTCAATTGTCATAGAGGTTTTTTCCTGGGTCAACTGCAGCTCGTAGTCATTGCAGATGAATATTTTTGATCCATGTATCAATTCTGTTAAAAGTTCTTTAGTCCAGGCTGGAAGAGATTGCCCTGGGTCGAAGATATAATCAATCCCTTTCTTTTTGTACGTATTTGAAAAATTGACCATGTCACCCAAATTCCCCGGTGCAACGATAGCAAGCGCCTTTTCGCGCGCTACGGTATCGAAATCAAAGTCTGAATTGAATTTCATTGCGCCCGGATTGAATGCCGTTATCTGATTGTCTGACTGGTCGGTTGTTATATAAGCGCCTGCCGTTAGCTCTTCATCTATGACCTTGATATGTTTTGTGGAAATTTTATTCTTGGTTAACCAGTTTCTATATGGCTCAAAATCACGACCTGCCGTGGCTAGTATGGTTGGGCTTTCACCTAGTAGGGAAAGGGCATAGGCAATATTACCCGCAGTGCCGCCAAAATTCTCCGTTAAACCGTTTATCATAAAACACACGTTTAGCATGTGTATCTTATCGGGAAGTATATGGTCAGAGAATTTTCCGGGAAAGTCCATGATTCTGTCGTAAGCCAGTGAGCCAGAAACAAGAATGTTCATTTTATCTCCTTATTAATTTGGAAATATTATCAAAACCTAACCACAGAGAACACAGCGTGGCGGAGACACAACCAAAAGATACCACACAGATTACGCAGATTAAACAGATTAAAAATCTTTGCCAAAAAAGCAAGGTTTTATAAATTTGTTATACAGAGAATCTTTTTGGATTTTCTCTGCGACATATGTGGTTCATTCTTTATCCCAATTATTTTCCGCATATTTTTATTTCAAAGACTTAGCACAGCGGAAGCCGATGGTGTCGTTTTTGTATGTAGGTTCGTCATAATCGCGATTAGAGCAGCGGATGTGCACAATGCCAGAACCATTCCAAGAACCACCCCGCAGTACCTTACAACCACTCAGTGACCCGTCTGTTGGAGAAGGTTTTAATTCGTAAATAGAAATGCCTACCTCTTCAGGTCTCCAGAAGCCCGGATTTTCCTCAGCCACGTTCGGACCCTGTGGGTCTTTATTTGGCGCATGTTGATAATATTTACTATCGTACCAGTCGGCCGTCCATTCCCATACATTTCCTGCCATGTCAAAGCATCCGTAAACGCTCTGACCCTGCGGATATTTGTTAACTGGAGTTGTTTCCTTGATTTTTGCCTCAGCGCAGTTCAGTCTTGTTTTGTCAAATTCATTACCCCATGGATAAATCCCGCCATCCTTGCCGCGGGCAGCCTTTTCCCATTCTGCCTCAGTAGGAAGCCTTTTGCGCGACCATTTCGAAAATGCCTCCACCTCATACCACGAGACATTTACTGTCGGACAGTCTGGTTCTCCATTCAAAACATCATCCAGTTCATTGTTCTCGAGCGGCTTTGATTCCATAATGTAATTCCAGCCGGCGTCTGACCAGTATACCTGTTGAGTGTAACCACCTGATTCGATAAATATTTTGTATTTGGCATTAGTAACGGGGTATTTGTCAATATAGTATGCGTTGAGATAAACCTCTCTCTGGGGGATTTCATTATTCAGTCGTTCAACCTCAATATGCTGGTCGAGTGCTAATAACTTCTCGATGTCCTGCTTCGTGCTTCCCATCAGGAAAGCGCCTGCTGGGATAAGTATCATGTCGTCCGGGGAATTCTGATTTCCTTCAAGAATTTTAATCATAATTCAGAAGTTTATCACTGGATATTTGAATGTCAAAAAGTTTTTTATAATTATCAAGGTATTTCGGGTATAATGTGAAGGCGTTTATTGCATTAAAAGTGTACAAGGAAAATTAAATAAGGAATCTGCAATCGGACGCGGATGCGGGTGAGCACAGATTTACACAGAAGTCTGTGTCCCATTGCAAAATCCAGGGTACATTAAAATCAACGGTTTATTATCTAACAAAAGGATACAAAGATGAAGAAGGTGCTTGTTTTATCTTTCTGGTTAGGATTATTTTGTATTTGCGGGCTTATCTTTAATTCAGTGTCTTCTCTTGCATTAGCGAATGAACGAAAGATGTTGATAGAGGTAGAGATTGATGACCCATCTGATTTACAGAAGCTTCAAAAGATGGACATAGATATTGCAACAGAAAGATTAATACCCCCCATTCAGGCAATAGTCACAGAAAGGCAATTGCAAGAATTGAGGGAATATGGATGGAAATTACAAGTGGTAATTGAAGACCTTGAACAATATTTTGAGGAAAATATTGATGTTGACGGCAACCTGGGGGCGTATCATACTTATGAGGAAATGGTCGAGGAGATGAGACTGATAGCAGAAAGGTATCCAGAAATTACAAGACTGATTGATATTGGCGATAGCTGGGAAAAGACGCAGGGTATGGCAGACCGTGATATATGGGCTATAAAAATTTCTAATAATCCTGATTTAGAAGAAGATGATGAACCAGATGTATTGATTGTGGGGTGTCACCATGCAAGGGAATTGATTTCCGTTGAAATACCGCTTGCAATTGTAAGAGCGCTGACGGATAAATACCCTGCTGACGCTAGGATTAAATATCTGGTTGATAACAGAGAAGTCTGGATAATACCCATGCTCAATCCCGATGGTCATGTATATGTAGAGGAAGTTAATTCGACATGGAGAAAGAATCGAAACACCAATGGCAATAGTAATTCGCTCTATCAGGGGGTAGACCTTAATAGGAATTATGGTTTTAAATGGGGATATGATAATACTGGTTCCAGTCCGCAAACGAAATCTGAAACTTATCGCGGAACAGCACCATTCTCAGAGCCGGAAACGCAGGCAATAAAGGACTTGATGGAAGAACACGATTTCGCGCTTGGTCTTTCTTATCACAGTTATGGAAATTCGTTTCTATTTCCGTGGGGATATATTGATGAGGATACAGAGGACAATACAGTATTTGAAAGGTTAGGAAGGATTTATTGCAAAAAGAACGAATATATTTATGGCAATGCAAAGGATGGTATAATTTATAACACTAATGGCGATATGGATGACTGGACGTATGGCGAGCAGGAGACAAAGAATAAAATCCTTGGTATGACAGTCGAAGTCGGCGATTCCTTCCAGCCGCCCAGCAGTGAGATTCCTAAACTCGTAGGGGAAAACCTTGAACCCGCCCTCAGGCTCATATTTGCAGCAGGGCGGCTATGATATTGCGCTGGTATCAAAAGGAATATTTGGAAATATATTGAAGTAGGCGGGGATCAGTTTAGAAGAATTTAAAAAAAATTGAAAAATTAGAAAAGAAGCAACATGCTTAAAAGATTAATAATTATTTGCAATATTTGTTTTGCCATTTCTAGCATAAGTGCCGGAGACGCCACGACGACAAACCAATATGATAAAAAGGGCAATTATACAGGTTATTACAAGTCTTCAGGTGGTATTACAAATTACTATGACGATACTGGTAAATATACTGGTTATGCACCTTCCTCTAATGGAAGGATGGACTATTATGATAAGAAGGGCAGGCATACAGGATATTCATATAGTAAGCCCGATAATACGATAACAAATTTTTATGATAGTAACGGAAAATACACAGGATATTCTTCCAGCGACTCTGGCGTTACAAGATATTACAATCAAAAGGGGAAGTATAAAGGCTACGATTCTGAGAGGTAAATGTGAGTTCTATTCTATTTGGTAATTGGTGCGGTTTAGCCAGCGGCCAGAGAAGTTTTTAAATTCGCCAACCAAAAAAGCTTTGATTTGTCAACCGGGACGGTTTCGCTTGACAACCGAGACAACTAACCTACCATGATTTAGTTTCTTAATAGAATATTTTTACATTTTTCAGCAAAAAAAAGTTAAGTACTATAGTTGTTCTACAGTAATGAAATGCTGAAGAATCAGTTATTGTTCTCAAGAAAGTTTTCAGTTAACTGAAGATATTTTCTTTATTGAGATGATTTGTTAGATATAATAAATTAACACAATCATTTTGTATTTAACAACTATATAGAAAGGTTATTTTTTATGTACTTCAAATCAATTTTTGGAATATTAAGCATGGTGTTCCTGCTTTCTAGTGTACTATTTGCGAGCGACCCAAGGGAATGGTCGCCAACCTGGAAACTTCCACCCTGGAAGGCTCCTGAGAACATTGTTAATCAACCGATAACAGTTCCTGGAGATGTGAAGAAAAGCCAATTTTTCAGTCCGATCTCTTGCGGGGCTTGTCATCCAGATATTTTCAAGATGTGGAGTGGTTCTACACATGCCAACGCATGGAGAAACCCGCTTTTCCAGGCGCTTTATAATTTGGGTAAAAAAACGGCAGAAGGTGAATCGCAAAAACGAAATGTTGAATCGTGTGTCCGTTGCCACTTTCCTATAGGACATAGCAGTGGGGAAGAAAATTTACCTCTGGATGATGAAAAGGGAGGTGTCATTTGCGATTTTTGCCATTCGGTTAGAGCAATCACAGGCGTTGGAAACGCCCCTTACATATTGAGTCCCGGCAATGCTGCTATTATGGAAGGTGGTACAAAATACGGACCGTTTAATGACTGTCCTGAAACTATTCATGAGAATCAATATTCTGAATTGCACACACGCTCAGAATTTTGTGGTGGGTGTCATGATGTGTCACATGCAGGGAATGACCTCCCTATTGAACAGACATACACCGAGTGGCGTCAGGGTCCTTATAACACCAATGACCCAAAAACAACAGTACACTGTCAGGATTGTCACATGAGACAGCGGCCTGGATTCCCGTGTACTGGTAGCACAGAGAGACCTGACAATCCGGGTGTTGCCACGCCTGAAATAATGGGCGGTAAGAAGCGACCTCACATATGGACGCATTACTTTGTTGGTGGAAGTGTAACGCCGATATCTCTCCCGCCTAATTCAGAAATACAGCCTCAATTAGCCATCGAGAGGTTGAAAAATGCTGCAACCATACAAATCATTGTAAACCCCGGTTATAAGGCGGGGGATTTGTTAAGATTTCAAGTAGATATAAAAAACACTGGTTGTGGGCATTACTTACCTACAGGTCTTACAGAGATGCGGCAGATGTGGTTAAAAGTTTCAGTAACGGATGCTGACGGTAAACTAGTTTACAAAGTAGGGGATGTGGATGAAAAGGGGAATATTGATGACACTGCTGTTATCTATCATACTATTTTTGGAAACGAAAAGGGTGAACCAACGCTTCATGTGTGGACTGCAACGCATGTGATATCTGATAATAGAATTCCGCCCAAAGGTAAAAAAGAAGAGCGCTTTGTGTGTCAGATTCCTACCGATATCAAGCCCCCGCTCAAGGTAGAGACGGTCTTGCAGTATCGTAGTGCCCCGCAGGATGTGGTAGATGCCCTTCTGGGAGAAAAGACGATAAAACTCCCCATAATTGAAATGACAAACGCATCTACTGAACTTAGCCTGTAATACTTAAACCTGAAAGGGTGTATATTTAGTAAAAACAAACATGCCCAATTTGCAATGAATCAGACGAAGCTAATTTCTGGTTTACGCCAGTTCAATAATGAAGTGCAACACGTGTGGTGAACGCTATCCTAGGTGTCTATGAAAAACAAATATAAATAGTATCTAAATGATGGTGTTTTATCTTAGTCTATGAAGTATGGTAATTTGGATTTTATATGTGAGATTTATCAGAACATTTTAAAAGATTCGATATCAGAAAATCAATAACAGTAGAAATATCTTCGTTGATATTGAAGAAAGGTACTTCTAACTTTGGGTCTTTATTTCCAACAACGGCAATGAGATTTCTGTCGTCCTTACATACCAATTTGTTACTTACCTCTGTACGAAACACCTCAATCTTAGGAATTTCTTCGGATTTGTAGCCTTCAATAATAACAATATCCGTATCTTGTAAGTAAGTATTTATAATTTCAGTTAATGGAATTTCCTTATAAGATTTTCGAATGATACCCATTGTATTTTGTGATGTTACCACTACGACATCAGCCCCTGCCTGAGTGTGTTTCCAGCTATCTTTACCCTCCGTATCAAGTTCGAAATCATGATGACTATGCTTGATTGTTGCGACTCTGAAACCCCTGACCTTTAACTCCTTGATGAGTTTTACGATAAGGGTTGTTTTTCCACTATTTGATATGCCCGCGACTGATATAATTGGTATTTTAGATTTCATAATAAGTAAATTATAAAAAATAGTTTTTAAAAACAAACTAAATTCTGATGTTTATAACTAGGAAAGCGTACAGGATTTAACCTTGACAAGTATTTTTTATTGAAGTAAACTTTTATTGATTTGGCTTGTAAAACGCAATTACCAAAATTGAACATAATCATTTTAATTAGGAAGTAAACTGAAAGTTAAATTATGGATAATACTGAAAAGATACTTGACAGGAGAGAACTCTTCAAGGATTTATTCTCCTTTGTTGGTAGAAAGGCTGCGGACTACGCCACAAAAAGGGTAAATCGCGTAATGCCAAAGACGAGATTCCTAAGACCCCCCGGCGCTGTTGAAGAGAACGAATTCCTTTCTTTATGCACTCGTTGTGACGAATGTATAAAGGCATGTCCTGCAAAGGCTATAAAGAGATATGAAGGTTTATCGGATATTGCATTAGGCACGCCTGTTATTGTCCCGAAAGAAAATCCGTGTGTTTTATGCAATGGTTTGTTGTGTATCAGTGCCTGCAAAGAGGGTGCATTAAAGCCAGTTGAAAATATAAGCAATGTAAAGATAGGTGTTGCCAGCATAAATAAGTCACATTGTTTCGCATGGGAGGGGCAGGATTGTCAGCTTTGCTTTATTAAGTGCCCTTTACAGGGAGATGCGATATATCAGGACGATGGTAAGCCAGTAATTAATAATGAAAAGTGTGTTGGATGCGGAATTTGCGAGTATACGTGCAATACTATAAATAATACATGCGCTATTAAAATCGAAGTTGAAAGATAGGGGTTCCAATCTTAATTTGAATTTGTAAAAGGGGAGTATTATGCAGGAGTGCCAGGTTCCGTTTACGTGTGAACTATGTGAGAAACAGTTATCTTGCCAGCTTGACCAGATAGAACATAACAAGTGGTCAATTGCTCAACGGATGAAGGAAATTACGTACAAGATTGTAGTTATGAGCAATAAGGGTGGTGTAGGCAAGAGTACTGTAACAACGAATCTTGGCGTCGCACTGGCACGAAAGGGTTACAAGGTTGGGATTGCCGACGCAGATATACACGGTCCAAACATACCCAAAATGCTTGGTGTAGAAGGTAAAAGACTCAAGAATAGTAGTGGCGGTGTATTACCTCTGGAAGTGTTACCGAATTTAAAAGTGGCATCCCTTTCCTTTCTAATTGAAGACCCATCCATGCCTGTTATCTGGAGAGACTCTGCAAAATGGGATTTTCTGTGTGAGTTGATGGGGAGTGTATGCTGGGGCAATTTAGATTATCTTTTAGTTGACCTACCTCCTGGAACTGGTAATGAGGCAATTTCTATAATAGAGCTCATTGGAAAAGTAGATGGTTCTGTGATTGTTACAACACCGCAGGAGGTCGTTTTACTGGACGTAAGAAAGGCTGTTTTATTTTCTAAAGACAGCAACGTACCTGTTATTGGAATAGTCGAAAATATGAGTGGTTTAGTATGTCCGCATTGTAGTAAAAATATTGATGTATTTAAGACCGGTGGCGGCGAGAGAATTTGCAGAGAACTTGGCGTTGATTTTCTTGGTAAAATACCTTTAGACCCAGGGATTACAGAAAAGTGCGATGATGGCAGGGCCTTCGTTGACGCCTCCCCGGATTCAGATGCAAGCAAGGCATTTAATGAAATTGTTGAAAAGTGTGAGCTGTTTGTTAAGACACAGAAAGAAGTATTTGACGAGGTTACTGTATACAGAGAAGTTCCTTTCCTGGGCAAAGTACCAGTGGATCCAGACTTTTTGAATGATCGGACAGGTCGTTAATTTGAAAATATAGAGGGGCATATGTTTAATTTTTAATAGAACAAATTGTAGTTTATTCCCTTCCCTAATATATTAGCGGTATATCCTTCCTGTTATGTTATGACAATAGGTTTGTAATATGTTTCGTTCAATCAAAAACAAATTAATCTTCCTGTTTTTAATTGCCGTTCTCACCCCCTTGTTAGTAATGCGACTTATTGCTTATCCTTCCGCACAGAAAGTTATTCAGGAAACAACAGTTAGTAACCTGCAATTAATAGGCTCAAAAAAGGTATCGCAGGTTAAAGATTGGTTAAGCAGGGTGAAGAGGAGTGCAAAGCGCATTGCTGACAACCCAAACATCGTCGAAGTAGTCAGTTCAACAAAGATAGATACTTCGGTTATTTCTGAGCTGCTTTCTTGTTTATCACAGGAGTCTTTATTCCACAGATTTATGATTAGTGATATTTCAGGGGCTATAATTGCATCTATTGATGACAAGTTGATAGGGTTAGATATATCCGATTTGGAATGTTTTAACTTTGCTATTAAAGGGAAGACATATGTTTCAGATATTGTTCCGTCTACATTTTTTGATACGGATGAATTCGGAACCAGGTCAGTAAAATTACCCACCATGTATGTTGCTGAACCGTTGTGGGGCGAAAATGGCAAGGTTGCTGGCGTAATGGTGTTTGAGGTGAATTTATCTACCCTGAATAATGAAATTCATGAAACGAGATATGGTGATAGTTATGATATTTATATGGTCAACAGACATGGTGTGATGATTACCGAATCCAGCTTTGTTGAACAGTTAAGAAATGCAGGATTGATTAAAAGAAGGACAACGCTGGAATTGCCTGTCATTGAACCTAAAAATAAAAATTTTACAAAAGGTGTTGCCGCTTGTTTGAGCGGTATTAATGGATTTGATGCGGAAGGCTATGAGAATTATGTCGGGAAAAAAGTGATGGGTGTATGGTATTGGATTCCGGAACTCAAATGGGGAGTTATTACAGAGATTAGCGCAGATGAGATATCACTAGCAATGAGTAACCTGAAGAATCCATTTACGAAGATATTTACATATTTGACTATTACAGGGATGGTTCTGGCAGTAGCGGGTATCGCATTTGCAATTTTAATTGGGCAAAAGATTGCAAATCCTATTGTGAAGTTAACTGCTGCTACAAGAAAGATGTCTTCGGGTGACTTATCCCAGCGAGTTACAGTAAAAACCAGGGATGAGTTACGGGAGCTTGGCGATGCATTTAATGTAATGGTTGAATCTGTACAGGAAAAGACATCTAAATTACAGGAAACGACAAATTTCCTAAACAGCATTCTGATTAGTTCGACTGAACATTCGATAATTGCGTGTGATCCAGACGGGAATATACTTGCATTTAACGAGGGCGCCAGAAGGATGTATGGGTATGAACCTGAAGAAGTGATACGGAAATCCAATATAAGCATATTACATCCTAAGCCTGATGTTTTGGCGGGTAAGGTCAAAAAAATACTTGAAACAACATTAGCTGCGGGCAGATATAAGAACGAGATGCAATTAATGCGAAAGAATGGAGAACAATTTACTGGTTATAGTACTTTCACAATAAGACAGTCTATAGGGGGTAAGCTTACTGGTTTTGTGGTGATTACAAGGGATATTACTGAACAGAAATTATTGGAACAGGAACTTTATAATTATACAGCGCACCTTGAAAGTATTGTTGAAGAGAGGACGAAAAAACTCAGGGTATCAGAAGAAAAATATAGACGTCTTTTTGAAACAAGCAAAGATGTTGTGTTTTTTTGTGACCCTGAGTGTAACTTTATAGATATTAACCAGGCAGGGGTTGACTTGTTTGGTTATGAATCAAAAACTGAGATACTGAAATTAAATTTATCACAAAATTTATTTTACAATCCAGACGAAGGTAAAGCAATAAAGGAGATGGTATACAGGAACGGTTTTATTAAGGATTACGAGGTTGAATTAAAGCACAAGGGTGGGGTTAAGGTGCCATGCTTGATGACAAGCAATTTAAGGAGAGATGAGCGGAATAACGTTATTGGCTATGAAGGGATTATTATAGATCTAACAGAGAGGAAGAGGGTAGAGCAAGAAAAGGATATATTAAATAACATTAATAAGTTTCTGGCATCAAAACTCGATATTAGAGAAGTTTTTAAAACGCTCAGCGAAGAACTTAATAAGGTTATTGATTTCGACCGTATGAGTGTTACCCTGCTTGATGAAAAGAGGGAAGAATTTATAGTATTTGCCGTTTCAAAAGATTACGATCGTTCTAAACTTGAAGAAGGCATACACTACTCTAAGTATGGAACACTCGCAGGAAAGGTTGTTGATGATGGCGAGTTTTATATGGTTGATGACACATCTCGGGGTTCATTTTCTACGGATATGATCCTGTTTAAAGAGGGCATAAAATCACGTATTGCATTCCCGTTGATATATAAAGGTGAGACTATTGGAAGCGTTAACTTTGGAAGTAAAAAGGTTAACAGTTTTTATGGTGGGCAGGTATTTGATTTTATTAGTAAGATTACGCCTCAACTGGCTATTGCAATTGACAACACTCGTCTATTTGATAAAATTAAAGAATCTGAGGAAAAGTATAGAAATCTTGTAGAGGATATAGAAGATATAATATTTAGAATGGACAAAGAGGGAAGATATTTATTCCTTAATAATGCATTACAGAAAGTAACAGGTTATTTTCCTCAGGAATACTATGATAAACCTTCTATAGCTACTGATATGATTCATAAGGATGATGTTAATCCTGTTAAAGAGGCGATACAGAAAGTTCTTGCGGGTGAATTAAAAGTTTCAAAGGATTTGGAGTACAGAATTTATTGTAAAAATGGTAAGGAACTCTGGGTCTCTCAAAACATATATCCAATTAAAAACAAGAATAGAAATATTATAGGCGTTGAGGGAATCATAAGGGATATTACTGGTAAGAAAAAGATAGAAGAACAGATCCGCCGCTCAGAACGTCTTGCTTCAATTGGAGAATTGGCAGCCTCAATTGCTCATGAGATCAGGAACCCGCTGGGCGCTATCTCAAATTCGGTGAGCATGTTGAAAAGAGACCTTGCCTTGACGGGGGACGACAAGAGATTATTTGAAATGGTTGTTGAGGAGACAGCCCGTTTAAATAGTATTATAACTAATTTTCTTACTTTTGCGCATCCCGCTGAATATCATTTCATCAAAAGTGATATTACTGAAATTATTGATGAAACTTTATTTTTGCTGGAACAGGATGCAAGGTTTAATAAAAAAATAAAGATTATAAAACGTTATGAGAACAGTGTTCCCAAAATATATTTGGACAGAAATTGGATAAGGCAGGTTTTTTGGAATTTATTGGTAAATTCGGTAGATGCCATGCCAGGAGGCGGGAAAATATTCGTATTAGTCAGAAAGCCCAAAGTACCCGAAAACAATCAATTGGAGATTGTAATTAAAGATACTGGCAGTGGGATTCCGCCTGAAATAATAGGAAAAATATTTGAACCGTTTTTTACTACAAAGAAGACAAAGGGGACTGGATTGGGGCTTCCAATTGTTCACCGTATTGTAGATAATCATGAAGGTGTGATAGATGTGAAGAGTGAGCATAATAAAGGAACGGCCTTTACAATTCGGTTACCTTTAAGAAATAAAAAAGTTAAAGTTGGTGTTGTATAGGATTTTTAATTTATGTTCAACATTCTGATTGTTGAGGATCAAAAGAATATGAGAGAATCCCTCGCGATTGCGTTTAAGAGGGCGGGTTATAATGTTGATAGCGTCGAAAACGGAGAGAATGCCGTTAAACTTCAGGGGGATAACCTTTATGATTTGGTTATGTTGGATCTTAAGATGGAAGATATGGACGGTCTGGAGGTACTTTCTCACATCAAACAAATTAATCTTGCAACTGAAGTTATTGTAATGACTGCGTTTGGTACAATTGATAGTGCAATCGAGGCGATGAGAAAGGGCGCATACGATTACGCCACAAAACCTTTTCAGTTAACTGATATACTTTCAGTGGTCGAAAGGGCGTTGGAAAAGAAACGTCTTACCGATAAAGTTGCAAATTTACAAAGAGAGATTAAAGATAAGTATAAATTTGATGGTGTTGTAGGAAATTCTCCGGTAATGATGCGTGTATTGAATATTCTTATGGAATTAACAAACAGCGAAAGCACAGTTTTGATTACTGGCGAAAGCGGTACAGGGAAGGAGTTGATTGCAAGAGCAATCCATAATAATAGCAGAAGGAGTAATAAACCTTTTGTTGTTGTCAATTGTGGAGCTTTGCCAGAAAGTTTGCAGGAAAGTGAGTTGTTTGGACACGTTATTGGCTCTTTTACTGATGCGGTTAAAGATAAGAAGGGTATTTTTTTAGAAGCGCAGGGTGGCACACTTTTCCTGGATGAAATTGGTGAAACATCGCTATCAAGTCAGGTTAAACTGCTTCGTTTTTTACAAAACGGCGAGATACGGCGAGTGGGAGATAATAAGCCAATATTCTTGGATGTTCGCATAATTGTAGCGACAAATAAAGACCTTGATGAGGCAACGAAGGGTGGAACTTTTAGAAAAGATTTATTTTACAGGCTCAATGTAATAAGGATTCATTTGCCGCCGCTGAGGGAAAGAAAAGAAGATATTCACGTTTTGGTAAATTATTTTGTTAATAAGTATTCAAATAAATTGGAAAAGAAACTACCTGAAATAACAGCAGATGCGATGTCATTACTCATGAATTATTCATGGCCTGGAAATGTCAGGGAACTGGAGAATGTAATTGAGAGGGCTGTAACTCTTGTTATGGGCGACAGGATCGAGGCATCTGACCTTGCATTGCACGATTCTCTAGAAACAGATAACATTGATGTTATGATGGAGAATGGTGGCATTCGCGCTGCATTGGCACAACAGGAGAGGAAGACTATAATAGAATCTTTGAGAAGATATGCAGGAAATCGTAAATTAGCTGCAAGTAATTTAGGTATTTCTACTACAACTCTCTGGAGAAAGATGAAAGAATATCACATCATACCTAAAACTAGTTATAATACCGAAAATACTTAATACTGCTAATAAAGCTAGCTGCACTTATTAATCCAGGTAGAGAGAAATAGAAATCAAGTAAGATAATATTCCTTAACGTTATTTTATAGTTTAAAGGTTTGAATAGTGAATACTATTATAGATAAATATTTTAGGAAAATAAATCGTTTAAGAATATCAGTAACCGAACTCTGTAATCTACGATGTGTTTATTGTAGGCCAGAAGATGGTATAGAACTTACACCTCATAAAGATATTTTGACGTACGAAGAGATTGCAACTGTTGTGCGGCATGCTGTTAAATTGGGAATAAAAAGCTTTCGCCTTACTGGAGGAGAACCGCTTTATAGAAGAGATATTGAACGACTGTTGTATTTGCTTGGAGGGATAAGCAGTATCGAAGACATGGCAATAACTACAAACGGTATTTACCTGAAGAAATTTGTGAATATTCTAAAAGAAATAGGATTATTCAGGCTCAACATTAGTCTGGATAGTTTAAGCGAATCGAAATTTGAAAGGATTACAAGGGGCGGTAAATTGCAGGACATCCTTGAGGGAATAGAAGAAGTTTTGGGGATGGAGTTTAAAAATACAAAAATTAACGTAGTTGCAATGAAGGGTATTAATGACGACGAATTTGAAGATTTTGCAAGGCTTACATTGGAACGTGACCTTGAAGTCAGATTTATTGAATACATGGCAATGAATAAAGCGAGTCTTGTTTCTGAGGATAAGTTCATTCCCACGAATGATATTATTGATATTATAGAGAATAACAATGAACTAATACCGCTCCCTCCATCGAGACTTGGTAGTGGCGCTGCAAAGATATATAAGATTAAAGGCGCCATAGGTACGCTGGGTTTTGTTTCTGCAGTAAGTCAGCCGTTTTGTAATTCTTGCAATCGGCTTCGTTTGACTTCTGACGGTAAACTTCGTTCCTGTTTATTATCTGGCGGTGAAGTTGACTTGAAGGCAATTCTCAGAAATAATCCAACAGAAGAGACAATTACTGATGCGTTTCTCTGTGCAGCAAATTTAAAACCACCTGTACATTCTGGCAAGGGGCATGTAATCATGCATCAGGTGGGGGGATAAAAAAAGATTATTTTATCATTCTTAAAAAATGACAAAATTAACACATTTTGATGAACATGGAGCATCCCGCATGGTTGATATAGGTAACAAAGAAGCTACCGAAAGAATCGCCATCGCCCATGCGAAGATTACAATGAAACCTGAGACATTTCTTCTTGTTATGGACAAAAAAATACAAAAGGGAGATGTGCTTGAAGTTGCAAGGATTGCAGGTATTATGGCTGCAAAGCAAACCCACAGTCTCATCCCAATGTGCCATCCACTCAATATAAACAGTGCAAAGATTGATTTTACCAATAATTCAAAAGATACAATTTACATCGCATCGGAAGTCAAGGTTAACGGGAAAACAGGGGTAGAAATGGAAGCCGTCACCGCAGCCGCTATTTGCGCTGTAACGATATACGATATGTGTAAATCTGTAGATAAAGGGATGGTGATAAGCGACATCCACCTCGTAAAGAAATCCGGTGGAAAGAGTGGGACGTTTGTGTTTGGAGAAAAAACAAGCTAAGCGCCTTTCAATATTCTTTGCGCTAATTCACTGGGTAAACTCGCTTCTGTGATTTTCTTTGATGCGGTTTCTGTATTATAAGAGACTCTTTTAAAACAAATATGCCTGGAATCTGAATCAAATACCACATAACACGCCTGAGGATTCCCATCTCTTGGCTGCCCTACTGAACCCACGTTGATATAGTATTTCCAGTCTTTATTCGTTTCAATGTCAAAGGACGCTAGCTTATTGGTTGACGCTTTTTCGATGAGCATGAGCCTCATATCATAATTATCCGCCGGCATTAATACGGAGGCGTTTACAGTTCTAATTTCCTTTGTATAAATGTAAGCCGCAGGTCTGTGTGTATGGCCGCCAAAGGTTATTTTTGAATGTAGAGTTGCATATTTTAGTACGCCCGCGTTCTTGACGTAGTCATAGCCCTGCGGATAAGCAGGTGTGCTATGAACGATCTCAAAGCCTTCCCTACCAAATTTCATTCTTAATGAAAGATTTTTTAAGAATTTGAAATTTTCGTTTGTTAATACATGCTTGGTCCATTCAGCAGCTGTCTTCGCGATTGGGTTCATTTCAGAAGTAAGCGATGGTTCGTCGGACGCCTCCTTATCATGATTTCCTGCAATCGTAATACATCTTTTTTCCAGTAGCACAAGAGCTTTTAGCAAGGTTTCTGCTTGTGTGGAATCTGTGTATGACTGTGTAATAATTTTATTAATGTGTTCTAGGGTGACTTTTTTCCTGCCATAAATCAAATAACGTACAATATCACAGCATTCGTTTGGGGATGCCCCATAGCCGACGATGTCGCCTGCAATAAGTATTCTAGCAATTTTATCTTCCTTTTCTGTTATTTCTTTTAGTACAGCCAGTAGTGCTTCAATATTTCCATGTATATCCGAAAAGATAATATTTTTCATAACATTTAGTCCGAAATTGTTGTCAGATATTAAGTAATGCTTTTTTTAATTCATCTGCAGATTGAATTCTGTTAAAAACATTCGCTTCCAATAATCCATTTATGATTTCTACTAGTTTCCCTGGTATTTGGTCATTTGTTTGGGATGGTGATACCTTTTCTGATAGCCATAGTTTTTTTGTTAGAACCTGGTACAGTATGAGTCCTACGCAATATAAATCAGTTCTTCCGTCTAATCGAATGGTTGAAGATATCTCTTCATAGTGTACTTTTCTCGGTCGGTCTTTTAAAAATGTGAGCATTTGTAATTGTTCCGGAGACACATACTCTTTGCTAATCCCCTTGATTAAGCCACCCTTTTTTATAGATAATTCGAAGTCAATTAGGTGAACTAAGCCTGTTTTCTGGCTTAGAATGAGATGACCCGGTTTTATGTCACAATGAATATAATTTTTACTATGAATGTACTGCAAGGGGTCGCAGACATTTATAAACAATTTAATAATTTCATTAATGGTTTCGACATTTCTGGCATCTTTTTTTTCTAAGTATTCTACAAGGTCGTATCCATTTATATGCTGTAGTACAATATAGTTCTGCTTTATTAAGAATTTCCCATCTCTGAAAAGTTCATTCTGTCCAAAATCATAAGCAACAGGTATTTGGATATGATTAAGTTCCTTTAATAAGTAATATTCTTCAGAAAAATCAAAGTCTGGCGAATATTTTATTCCCTTTTCTTGCATGTTAGCCAGAACTGCGTAATTAGATTTGTGTAAACTTGCCTGGCATTTGAAATCATCAAATTGATATTTATTGATTCTGTACATAAATTTCTATTATACAAAATTTGAAAATTTGTGAGATTATAGCGTAAGTTATGTATAAGACAAGAATTTTAAATATTTGTAAGGGAGAAAAAGACATTTTAAAATGCCATTGGAATTGTTGCGATGGTTGAAAAAAGCCTGTATATAAACATATTGTGAAAAGTTATAACCAATTTTAAAGTTCCTGGTTATGTTTGGGTTTAAAGTATAATTTGAATTGCCATGCCAAATTTTAATAAAATAATGGGTAGTATTTTGTTTAAGATAAGTTGTAAATCTATATTGTTTGGTAAATAATGATTATATAGAATACAAATACATTACTTCTAAATTGTATGCAAATTTGAATTGGAGTAATAATTGCTGCTTTTCGAATAGTTTATATTAATTATTCATCTTTATATTATACTGATTCTAAAATTTTTTTAAAAATATGAGGAGGTGTAAATGATATAAAATTTGTAAAAATAGTGTAATTTAATATTGTAATTAATTTGCGTAACATGTATTATTTTGCCATAAGAGGGATAGGATATGAAACGTATTTCAATTAAAATTAAGACTACAGTGTTATTGTTTTTAATAACAATAGGGATATTTGCATATAACCTTGGTATTGTTGAAGCCGCCGACCCAAATGGTAGTATGACCTATACCGATAGCATCGGTGGGTTGAAATATTCTATAAATTTTATATGGGCATTGTTAGGTGCATTTTTAGTTTTTATTATGCAGGCAGGTTTTGCCTTCTTAGGGGGATTTTTAAGACAAAAAAATATGCTGGGTTATATGGCGCACTGCTTCATTGATTCGACGTTCGGCGCCATAGTATTTTATCTCTTCGGTTTTGCCTTGATGTTCGGCGGTTCAAAGTTGTATCCTGGGCTTGAATATGGTAATTCGTTTGCTGGTTGGGACGGCTTTTTCCTCACGGGCAGGTCTTACGATGTTCAGACAATTATGTTCTGGTTGTTCCAGATGGTATTTGCTACAAAGGCAGTTTCTATTATTGCAGGCGCTGTAGCAGAAAGGATGAAGTTTACAACTTACTTGATATATAGTTTCCTGATGTGCGGTGTGATTTATCCTATTTATGGCCACTGGGTTTGGGGCGGTGGCTGGTTAAGTACACTCCAAATTGGTGCTGGAGTTAAAGATTTTGCTGGTTGCGCATGTGTGCATACAATAGGTGGAATTATGGCATTTATGGGTGCACTTGTACTTGGTCCTAGAAAGGGAAAATATAATCCTGATGGGACACCCAATGCAATACCTGGACACAATCTTGTATACGTAGTTATTGGTACGCTTATACTTGCATTTGGGTGGTTTGGTTTCAATGCAGGCAGTACGCTTGCAGCAACAGATTTGCGTATATCTGTAATTGCAACAAATACATTTATTGCTGCAGCAGCTGGCGCCACTATAATGCTATTTGTGACCTGGGCAGCAACAGGTTATGTTGATGTTCTTTTTATTTGCAATGGTGCGCTTGCTGGTTTAGTTGCTATTACAGCGCCTTGTGCATATGTTGCGCCGTGGGCTGCTGCCGTGATTGGATTGTTTTCAGGATTGGCAATGAGAGGCGCAGTGTGGCTTGTTGAATGCAAATTTAAAATTGACGACCCCCTTGGTGCCGTAGCCGTTCATGCAGCAAATGGTATTTGGGGTATGCTTGCTGTTGGTATCTTTGCCGATGGCACATATCAGGGAGTAACGGGCTTAATTATGGGTTCTGGCTGGCAGTTACTCGCACAGTTTATAGGAACAGTTGTAGCTATGGGTTGGGCATTTGCCTGGGGTGCGGCGATCTTCTTTGCACTGAAATATACGATAGGCATACGAGTGTCTGATCTTGTAGAGTCTGATGGTGTGGATATCCATATCCACGGTATGGCATGTTATCCTGTTGAAGAAGGTTTCATTGCTGCTTTAACTGGAGAAGCAATGATTGATCTGAAACAGGAAAAAGAACAGCTATCCCTACTCGAAGAGGCAATGAGTAAAGATGCGGGTCGGGAAAAGATATATTCAGACAAGCTCGGCCGATGGGTGTATGCGAGACCCAAAACAGAGAAAAGCAAGAAGTAAGAATTTCATTTAATGTAATTAGACAGTACTCAATTGGATGGAGGTTTTTCATGAAAAAGATAGAGGCAATAATCAGGCCAGAAAAATTTAATATAGTCAGAGATGCCTTGACTGAGCTGGGTTATCCTGGTATGACCGTCACAGAAGTTAAAGGTCATGGCAATCAAAAGGGTATAAGTGAAGTATGGCGTGGAAGAAGGTATAGGGTTGATTTGCTTTCAAAAATCAAAGTAGAAATTATAGTCAAAGATTCAGATGTAGAAAAGATAGTTAACACTATCATTAATGAATCTCAGACAGGTAGTATCGGTGACGGAAAGATATTCATCTTTAATGTAGAAAATGTTTTCCGTATTCGCACGAAAGAGACAGATGAGGCGGCAATCTGAACCTTGTGCATAAGTTTTATGCTGACGTTGTCTCAATTCAAAATGAGACAACAACAGCTATTTTTTTGAGATAATTGAAGAGACATCTATTTATAATTTTAAGCGTAGGGTTTTTAGTTTGCTTTTCAAGGAACTTGCTTGCAGGTGACCCCAGCGGTGTTAGTACTTATTCTGACAGTATTCAAGGATTGAAATTTTCTGTAAACTTTGCATGGACACTGCTTAGTGCTTTTCTTGTTTTTAATATGCAAACAGGTTTTACATTCCTTGGTGCTGGTTTTGTGCAAAAGAAGAATACCCTGAACTATATGGCAATGAGCTTTATAGATTTTTGTATAGGTGCGTTGATTTTCTGGCTTTTTGGTTTTGCGCTCATGTTCGGGGGATCCAAGTTGGCGCCGGGACTTTCGGATGGGAATCATTTTATTGGGTACAGCGGTTTTCTGTTACTGGGAGATTCGTATGATGTCTCTACTTCGGTGCTATGGGTATTTCAAATAATGTTTGCCGCCACTGCATGTACAATTGTTACTGGTGCCGTAGCAGAAAGATTCAAATTTCATGCACACGTAATTTATAGTTTATTTTTGTGCGGCGTCCTTTACCCTATTTTTGGTCATTGGATGTGGGGGAAGGGATGGTTGCAAACGTTGCCATTCGGTGTGGGTGCAAGGGATTTTGCAGGTTCTGGGATAGTGCATGGGATGGGGGGCTTGGTTGCTCTTGTGGCGGCATGGATGGTGGGTCCAAGATACGGAAAATACAATCCGGATGGGAGTCCAAATGTTATTCATGGTCATAACCTCACTTATATAGTGATTGGCACACTTATACTTCTCTTTGGGTGGTTTGGTTTCAATGCGGGTAGTACGCTTGCTGTAACTGAGCTTCGCGTTTCTATCATTGCAGTAAATACATTTTTATCTGCAGCTGCCGGCGCAGTTAGTTTGTTGTATCTTTCTTTTTTTATGACCAAAAAATCAGATGTCATTATGGCCTGTAACGGTGCACTGGCTGGCTGTGTAGCAATTACAGCGTCGGGGGCTTATGTCCCACATTGGGCAGCGATTGTAATTGGTATTATTGCAAGTTTGATAACAAGGCTTTCATTATATTATGTTGAAAGTAAATTAAAAATTGATGACCCTGTTGGGGCTGTTTCAGTTCACGGGGCGAATGGGTTATGGGGCTTACTTTCGGTTGGTATTTTTTCTGATGGTACATATGGTGGTGTTAAGGGGTTAATTACAGGTTCTGGGTGGCAATTATTAGCGCAATTTATTGCGTGCGTTACATTAATGGTGTGGTGCTTTGCTGTTGGATTTGTATTCTTTTATATTATGAAAAAAATGTTTGGTTTAAGAGTACCAGTTAACATCGAACGCTCAGGAATTGATGTTTATGAACATGGTACAAGCTGTTATCCAGGTTTTTGAGTATATATTTTTTCTTCTGCAACGATTACATTGAAAGATAAATAACTATTACAGCCAATAATATTAAGTTCAATAACTTGGAATTTAATACTAGGTTTGGTTTAGGCTTTCGATATATTTTTTCCCTGCTTTATTCTGCTTTTTCATATCTGTTTTATGATTTTTAATACTTCGCCTTAAGCTAGAAGCTATTGAATTTATTGAGAAATAAATTTAAAGTTTTACTTTTTTGTGGCTACGGGTTTTGTTTTAGCTGAATTTGTTTGGATACCTTTGGTTTAAATCAACCAAAATTCTGCTCGCAAATTTTGTGCTAATAACTGTTTTTTGTTGTAAAATAAGTCATAACATATTAAAAATTAATAAATTATATAATTGTTGGTTGTTTTATTAGTTCATAGGCATACAATCTGCTGAAAATTAGAAACATTTTGACTTTGACTTTTTTTGAAAATAGTATATATTTTAAGGTTAATTATTATGCAGTATTGCGTGGTTCTTTATTTTTTTATGTCAAAAAAATCCAGAATAGTATAAAATACGCAAATCACCTATTAATTGCTGATTATATTTTTTATTATCAAAATGAAACCTGATTATAAATTTTATGTTTATTTTGTTCTGACAGTCTGCATTAATATTTTAGTATCACTTCCTTTATTTTCAGAGAATTATATTGTTAATGGACTTTTATGTGAAGAACCACAATTAGCAGATATTAAAAATAGTATTGTACGTCGAGAGTCTTTGGTTGTTAAAGATGGCAGAGTTTATATTAAAATAATGCTCGATGAGGGGGCTAGAAATATTGCAAATCATAATAGATACAAAGAAATATCATACTTACTGCCAAAGGAAGTGGTTTATGACGATATAAGTAAATGTATTTTTTGTTATATGGATGATAAAGAGTTTGAGATTGGAAGGATAAAAAATTTCCTGGGTTTTATGCCTTATATTGCACTTACCGAGTTTGTCAGGATTGCGAGTTCTCCAACAGATGCAAAGCTTTTAATATCTACAGAAAATGAAAATATTCGAAAGACTGCAGTTCATTCGGATGAAGGCATGGAAATAACTTTGGGAAGAAGATGTGGACAGTGTCATATTCTTGAATACATATATTCTCATAAGAATTGGTTAGAGGAGGATATTTTACATGCATACAACAGGCTTCAAATGGATAAGGAAGAGAGATTTACAAAAGATGAACAGAAGATAATTGACCTATTTAAAAGTTATCAGAAAGGTGAAATAGATAAAGGAAGGCTTGCGGAATTTAAATCTTTAAAGCAAATGGGAGAAAAAGATGTAGCCGACTTCACAGAAGGCGTTTATATGGATAATTGTGTACCGTGCCATAATCCCGCAAGAATGAAGGATGTTTCGTTGCTATATTCAAAGCGCAGATGTAAAAGTGTTGCAGACCGAATAAAGGAAAAAGAACCATCCCTCTTTTTACAGGCAGACATGGATAGATTAGCCAGCTATTTATGGGAAATAAAACTAAAACCGTATAGTAATTAAATATTTTTTATGAAAGGAAGGTGATAAATGCATAAGTAATGTAGCAATTTTTGCGGTTTCGAGAAGGACTGTTTATTGTGTGTGCATGCAACATGTGGTTAGGCAGTAAAAAATTATTTATAAAGGAGAGGGAAATGAGAAAGGGAGTCTGTTTAGGCGTTTCGTCGGTATTTGCGTTATCGATGTTAGCGCTATTTGCATCAAATGCGTTCGCAGGCGATGCGCCAAAGATTGATACAGGAGATAATGCATGGCTGCTTGCCTCGTCTGCTTTGGTTCTAATAATGACGCCTGGTCTTGCCCTGTTTTACGGTGGTATGGCAAGGTCAAAGAACATGGTGAATACTATGTGGTTAAGTTTTATTGTCATTTGCATTGTCAGTATACAGTGGGTACTCTGGGGTTATAGCTTAGCTTTTGCACCAGGACACTGGTTTATTGGTGGTCTTCAATGGTGTGGGCTGGGAGCAGGTGCAGTTGGGCAGGCGCCGAGTGATATTTACGCAACTACGGTACCACATTTATCTTTTATGATATTCCAATGCATGTTTGCCGTTATTACTCCGGCATTAATGACGGGTGCTTTTGCGGAACGGTTTAAATTTAATGCATTTTTGTTATTGTTACCTTTATGGGTTACTGCAGTTTATGACCCTATATGCCATTGGGTATGGGCTAGCGACGGTTGGTTATACAAATTTGGGGCATTGGATTTTGCCGGCGGAACAGTAGTTCACATATGTTCCGGTGCTTCGGGTTTGGCTGTGTGTTTGATTGTAGGGAAACGCAAAGGGTATCCGCAAGATGTAAAGCCACCGCATAATGTGCCTTTCATAATGTTGGGCGCTGCATTATTGTGGTTCGGCTGGTTTGGTTTTAATGCAGGTAGCGCAGTTGCGGCAAGCGGGCTTGCGGCAAGCGCATTTGTGGTAACGAATACAGCCACGGCTTGCGCTGCTTTTACATGGAACGTTCTGGAGTGGATACACCACAAGAAACCAACAGTATTAGGCGCTTGTTCAGGCGCAGTGGCTGGCTTGGTTGCCATTACACCGGCATCTGGTTTTGTTGGACCAATGGCTTCAATTGCTGTAGGCGTTGGCGCAGGGCTTGTTTGCTTCTATTCAGTAACTAAGATGAAAAAAGCCTTCGGTTATGATGATGCCTTGGATGCTATGGGTGTGCATGCAATGGGTGGAACGTGGGGTGCCTTTGCAACAGGTATCTTCTGTAGTACTGCTGTCAATCCAGCTGGTTTTGATGGCTTAATCTATGGTAATTATATGCAATTGGGAAAACAGTGTGTAGGTATTCTTGCCTCTTGGGGTTGGTCTATGGGAATTACCGCGCTTCTGGCTTGGTTTGTACATGGACTTGTTGGTTTAAGACCAAGCGAGGCAGAGGAAATTGCCGGTATGGATATTTCCCAGCACAAGGAAATTGCTTATCATTATTATGAGACCGAGAATATATAATATCCATTGTGTAAGATACCCGTTGATAAAAATTAGCCCTAATTTAGCATTTTGATTAGAAAATAGGGCATGCTTATTAATAAGGAGGTTTTTAAATGAAAAAAATTGAGGCAATCTTAAGACCCGAGCGTCTGTCCATTGTAAAAGAGGCACTGGAGGAATTAGGTTATCCGGGTATGACCGTGACTGATGTAAAAGGTCACGGAGCCCAACGTGGGATAACTGAGCAATGGCGTGGAAGAACGTTCAGGGTGGATTTGTTGTCAAAGATAAAGATTGAAATGGTTGTTAGTGACCAGAATGTAGAAAAAATTGTGCAGTGTATAACAAAAGAGTCACAAACCGGAAGCATCGGAGACGGTAAGATATTTATTTCTAACATTGAGGATGCCCTTCGTATCCGCACAGGCGAAAGAGGCGAAAAAGCCGTCTAGTATCAGCTTTTAATATTTAAGGTAAAGGGCGTTGAGTTATTTTTGAATTCAACGCCCTTATTTTTTTATTATTCTAGAATTCCTTTATGATTGAAAAAAGCATTAGTTCTCTGCCTTTATGGTTTTTTCGACATTTCCTGGAATACAAAGAAATTAGTCATTTCATATCCACTCGAATTGGTGGATATAGTAATCCACCTTATGATTCTCTTAATCTGGGATTCCATGTTGGCGATAATCCAGCATCCGTGCTTAAAAATCGTGAACGGCTTGCTATGTCACTCGGAATCTCCGTTGAAAGTTTTACTACTGCAGCCCAAATTCACGACTGTAATGTGAGAATCATTACAAGTGATTTAAAAGGAAAAGGTGCGACAGGTTACAACACGGCTGTAAAAGATACCGATGCTATGATAACAGATATTCCCGGCATTTATCTCATGGTTTTACAAGCGGATTGTGTGCCTATAATATTTCTTGACTTTAGAAAAAAGATAATTGGTGTTGTTCATGCTGGTTGGAAAGGTACACTTCGGATGGTAACAAAAAATACTGTAAATGTATTTATGGAGAAATTTAGTAGTTCATCTGATGATATTATTGTTGGTATGGGACCATCCATAGGTCCTTGCTGTTATATTGTTGGTTCGGAGATTATTAATCAGGTCAAAAAGGTTTTTAATAATAAAAGAGAATATATTAATGAGATAATTAAAAATGATAAATATTTAGATTTGTGGAACGCAAATAAGATACAGCTAATGGAGATGGGAGTTCCTGAAAAGAATATAGAAATTGCTAGGATATGCACTTTTTGCACCCATACAACGTTTTTTTCCTATCGTTCACTGGGCGGTGAAACAGGCAGGTTTGGTGCAGGAATACTGTTAAAAGAATAGTAATTTGCTAGGCAACATTCATTGCCCTAGTGAATTATCTTATATACTTACCAAATATAACATCAAGCTTCTTTTTTGTGGTTTCTGGAATAAAATCTTTATGTGTTACGATAGCGTTTTTAGCTGCGGATGCACATTCGCAGCTCCTTTTTAATTCGATTTTTGGTATGGCAGCCTTAAGTATTTTTTTTGCTGTTTCAACATTTTTGTTAAGATTTTCAAGGATCATTTCTAATGTCACAGGTTCCTCGCTTACATGCCAGCAATCATAATCTGTTGCCATGGCAAGCGTGCTGTAACATATTTCTGCTTCACGTGCTAATTTGGCTTCCTGAAGGTTGGTCATGCCAATAACGCTGACTCCCCATTGCCTATACACATTCGATTCTGCACGGGTAGAAAATAACGGTCCTTCCATACATAAGTAAGTGCCACCTTTATGCACACGGACATTATGTGATTTTGCCGCAGTATACAAAGTATTTGCAAGCGCACTGCATATTGGGTCAGCAAAACTCACATGACCAACAAGACCATCCCCGAAGAAGGTGCTGACTCTCTTTACTGTTCTGTCAAAGAATTGATCGGGGATGACTATGTCCAATGGTCTGATTTCCTCCTTCATGCTACCAACCGCGCTGACAGCGATAATGTATTCCACTCCAAGCTTCTTCATTCCATAAATATTAGCCCTAAAATTGAGTTCAGACGGTAAAATTGTATGATTCTTTCCATGTCTAGGTAAAAAGGATACCTTGCGTCCTTCTAAAGTACCTATAGTAAAACTATCAGAGGGTTTTCCAAATGGAGTGTCTATTAATACGGTTTCTATGTCCTTAATCCCTTCAATTTTATAAAGACCACTACCACCAATGATGCCTATCATCTGCGAGGTCATTTTTCAGTTTCTCCTTGTGGTTTGAAGTATAAGTTTCAAAAAAATTACGGTTTCTAATTATGCGAAAAATGTTATATCTATGTCAATAATTAAAATTTGAAGTTTTTCTGGCTATAGGTATAATTCAGTCTGTTAAAAAGACGAAAACAGGTATATTCCTGCTGTTTTTTATGATGAAGGTTATATTATGGCAGGTTTTAATTAAAATATAGAAAAAAGAGTTTTAGTATGAAGAATCACGAAATAGCCACATTATTTGGACGGATCGCAGATGTGCTTGAACTCAAGGGGGATGATTCGTTTCGTATAAATTCATATAGGAAGGCATCCCGTGTAATTGCTGACTTAACAGAGGATATAGAAAAGCTTGCAAGTGAAGAGAAACTAACGGATATCCCGGGCATAGGAAAGGGGACGGCTGAAAAGATTGTTGAATACATTAAGACCGGTAAGATGTCAAAGTATGAGGAGGTGATGAAGGGTGTCTCTGAAGAGACAATTACCCTTATGCAGATACCGGGTCTAGGTCCTAAAACTGTCGCCATGTTGAACAGGGAATTGGGGATTGTTGGATTAAGCGACCTTGAGAATGCCTTGCACGAGGGTAAATTAAAGGGATTATTCGGTATTGGGGATAAGAAGATTGAAAATATTATCAAGGGCATAGAATTGTTTAAAACAAGTCAACAGCGGATTTCTATTGGAATGGCGTATCCTGTTGTTAAGAGGATTATAGCAGGGTTAAGGAATAATCCTGAAGTCAAAGACATTCAAGCCGCAGGCTCTTTGAGGAGGATGAAAGAAACGGTCGGAGACATAGACATACTTGCATCCGGTACGAACGGCGCAAGTATTGTAGAATCTTTTGTAAGTATGAATGGTGTAACCCAGGTGCTGGCATCCGCTGATACAAAGGGAAGCGTCAGGGTGGAGGAGGGGGTGCAGGTAGATTTAAGGGTTGTTAAAGAAGATGAATTTGGCGCTGCCTTACAGTACTTTACTGGTTCTAAGGAACATAATATTCACCTGCGTGAGATTGCAAAGAAGAAGGGATTAAAGATTAGTGAATATGGCATTTTTAAGGGAGAGAAAAAGATTGGGGGAAGCATGGAAGAAGATGTTTATAAAGCGCTCGGTATGAACTGTATACCACCAGAGCTACGTGAAAATAGAGGAGAAATAGAGGCTGCTCAATTAGGAAAATTACCAAACCTTATTGAATTATCCGATATAAAAGGCGACCTTCATAATCACTCTAACTGGAGCGATGGGACACCTACATTTGAAGAAATGGCTGAACATGCCATAAAAATGGGGTATAAATATCTTGTAGTTTCAGACCACTCAAAATCACTCCATGTAGCAAATGGTTTAAAGGACGATGAACTGCTTGAAGAGATTGAAGAAATTGATAAACTTAACAAGAAATTCAAAGGTTTTACATTACTTAAAGCAACGGAGATGGATATTAAGGCAGACGGTTCACTGGATTTTCTCGATAATATTTTAGAAAAACTTGATGTTGTTGTGGCTTCCATTCATAGCGGTTTTAAGCAGGAAAAGGAAAAGATTACGGAAAGAATGATTGCAGCTATTTGTAATCCTTACGTCAATATAATTGCCCATCCCACAGGGCGGTTGATCAGTAAACGTGAGGGATACGAAGTAGATATTGATAAAGTTATAGAGGTTTGTGCTGAGACAGGAACTGCACTAGAAATTAATTGTTACTATGACAGATTGGATTTGAATGATATTTATTGCAGGAAGGCAAGAGAGGCAGGCGTGATGATTGCTATCAGTACAGACGCCCATCATATTGACCAAATGTGGATGATTGAACTTGGTATTGGAATTGCGCGAAGGGGATGGTTGGAAGCGAAAGATGTAATTAACACATTTTCAGTTGATAAATTAAAGGCGTTTTGTATGAAAAAGAGGAAATGATTATTGGCGTTTCTGATTCATTCGGTTTAGACTTATAAAGTGTTCTTGTGTGAATTCTTTTGAGGATAATTTTCATGAAGAAATGGATAGTTCTTGTTACATTTTCAGCGTTTTTATTATGTGCTAGCTGTAGGTCTGTTTCAACCAGCACAATGGATATAGATTTAGATATTTCTGATGAGATTACAAATGATGTTATAAAGACACTGGCTGTATTACGTTTTGACGATGAACAAATCCGCGGGGAAAGGGTAAGGGGTTTCTTAGTAAAAGCTGTTAAGAATCCAGACCCTGGCGGGATGCTTGCAGATATTATGACGTCTGTATTATCTGAGTGGGATAAATACAATGTTCTGACACGTTCAGAGGTTAAAGATAAAGTAAAGACAGGCGGTACTAATGAGAGGGATTTGGTAAAATGGAAAGATTACGCTGCCGCCGGAAAGATATTGAAGGTGGATGCAGTTATTATTGGTAAGGTAAATAAGTTTGGACTGGTCAACACACCTTTTTATGTGCGGGGACATGCATCCTTTAAGGCTGAATGCATTGATACGAAGAGTGGAAATGTTGTATGGTCAATAAAGGCAAATGAGAGCGCCTCTTACAATGATGAGGTTGACCTTGCGCTTAAGATCATTGAAGAGGCAGTCGAAAGGCTTAAAAGAGAGATGTAGAATAAATTTTACAAGAGGCAGCGTTTTTTATATCAAGTTTGAAAGAAAGATAGGAATAGGATTATTTTATTTATTTGTAACAGTTTTAATGGAATTATAAATAATATCGAGCATTCTATCCAGTTCCTCGTTTTTAATAATTAACGGCGGCATTATAACTATAATATGTCCCAGCGGCCTGATGAGCAGACCATGTTTCCTTGCCTCAAAACAGACTCTGATTCCTATCCGTTCTTCAAAAGGGTACGCCTCTTTTGTTGTTTTGTCTTTCACCAGTTCAATGGCGGCAATTAAGCCGCACTGTCTGATGTCTCCAACGAGTTCTAAAGATTCAAAGGTTTTGAGTCTTTCATGCAGATGTGAAATCTTTGGTTTCAAGTTCTCAATTATTAGATTCTTTTCAAAGAGTTGAATACTTGCAAGCGCTGCAGCGCACCCCAGGGGATTGCCTGTGTATGTATGACCGTGGAAGAAGGTCTTAAAGCTTGAATACTCACCCAAGAACGTATTATAAATTTCATCTTTTGCGACGGTAACCGCTAACGGCATATAGCCTCCATTAATGCCTTTTGATATAGTTATAATATCAGGAATGACGTTTTCATGTAAGCAGGCAAACATCTTGCCCGTTCTGCCGAATCCAGTAAGCACTTCATCTAAAATAAGGAGGATGTTATATTTTTTACATAATGATTGGACGCCGCCTAAATAGCCTTCCGGATGTGTAATCATCCCACCTGCCGCCTGTATAAGAGGCTCCATAATCATAGCCGCAACATGCTCAGCATTTTCCTTTAAGATAGTTTCTAATGTCTCGAGGCATCTCAGCATGCAACTGTTTTTATCTTTCCCAAACGGACAGCGATAGCAATATGGCGCAGGCGCTAAATGGGTTTTAAAGTAAAGGGGTCTGAATGCATTGCAAAACAGTTCTATTCCACCAATATTCATTGTCCCAATAGTGTCTCCATGGTAACCATATTGTAATGCTACAAATTGCGTCTTATTTTTTACCCCTTTATGCCGCCAGTACTGGAATGCCATTTTGAGTGCTACTTCATTGGCGGTAGAGCCATTGTCAGAATAAAAGATTTTATTTAAACCTTGCGGCATAATTTCAGCGATTTTTCTTGCAAGTTCAATTGCAGGTATGTTTGATGGACCCAAGAGGGTTGTATGCGCAACTTTATCTAATTGTTTTTTTATCGCATCATCAATTTCTTTATTGCGATGTCCATGTATGTTGCACCACATTGAGGAGACTCCATCTATGTACTCTTTGCCATTAATGTCCTTAAGGTAGATGCCATTCCCTTCTTTGATAATTAATGGCGTCTCTTTGATATAGTCCTGCATCTGTGTAAACGGATGCCAGAGGTATGCCTTATCCCACGTTTCTAATTGTTTTTTGTAATTCTCATCTAACATATATTCTGCTACTCGTATTCACTTTAAAATATTTTTGTGCATTTCCGTGACTTATTGAGATTTCTAGAAACCCGGTGCTTCCAAAGAGTGCAAGTGGTTTGCCTTTGTTAACATCTGCGTAGTTTTTGCTCATACCAACGATCTTCTTTTTTCCGATTAATATTTTCAAATATTTGTAGTTAATTTCTAAACTTTTAATGTGTTGTTTAGTAATGTTGGTTATTAGGTTGCCAAATCTGTCAACGTAGATGATATTACCTTCAAGTTGTTCGTTGTTTTTCGCCTTCACCGCAAGAATATCCAGCAGTTCCAGTTGATTGATTTTTTTCCCTAACTGTCTGAGTTTTATTTCAAGTGATAAATATGCTGCAACAGGGGCAAAGATATCTCGCCCATGAAAGGTATTGCTGATTGAAGGCAGGAAATATTTGTTGTTTGTAATACGAATAATGTATTCAGGTTTTTCTTCTTTAACAACAAAGCTGAGAATACCGTTATTGGGAACGACAAAGAGATAATTTCGGGTTTTAACACAAACAATATCTCTTTTACTTCCAACACCCGGATCCACGATTGCTACATGGATGGTGCCGGCAGGAAAGTATTTATAAGATGTGTAAAGTAGATAGGCGCCATTGAGTATATTCTGCGGGGAGACATTGTGACATATATCAATAATTTTAACTACCGGGTTTATTCCGGTTATGACACCCTTTATTATGCCAACATATGCATCCTGATAACCAAAATCGGTCAATAAAGTAATTACACACGGTCGGCATTTTGACATGAGGTCTCCAGTGGTCTTACTTCTCAACCCTTTTGTTTTTGATTCCTGCCTGTTCCCCAAGAAAGAATGGGCAGTAAGCCCAGCAGTTTATATTTACTATTCGGTGTTGCCCACAGCACTCCGGACATAACCAGTCCCCGAGTTCTATGCACAAGCGTTCACCTCTTTGAAGAGCGCATATCTTGCAATATACCTTTTTTACAAATTAAGGGGTAAATTTCTGAAATTCAGGAAGCAATTCAATATTAATGCCAAAATATTTTTAATTCAAGGACTTTTTAGGAAGAAGGGTCTCAAAATTATTGGTGGTTTTATTTTTCCAACACATTGGTGATATAGTTTCTCAGGCAGTCTATTCTTGAATTAATGGTTACATAGGTATCAAATCTGAAGAACCCTAAAACTTTATTATATACTAATAAACTCGAATGTCTTTCCAAAAATTTCAGTAAACCGCGGGGATTGTAACCTGCCTTTTGTGCGTATATAACACCGGTCGTATCTGCCTCATGTTCATATTCTTCGAGGTGGTTATTTAACAGTAACAACACAGCAGTTGAATTGGTTTTATTATCGTTTTTTGGGAGTGTTTTAATAAATTCATGATAAAATTTTGATGCGTGTCTCAATGAAACATGAGCAAGTTCATGTCCAATTATACCAGCAACTTCATCTTCTGTTTCTACAAATCTTAGTAAACCATATGTAAGATATATGTATCCGTCGGGTGCAGAAAAGGCGTTGATTGAATTGGATTGAATAATCTTGCAGTTAATATTGAATGGTTTTATATCAGATGTGGTAATGATTCTTTGTATTATTTCATTAACAGCTTTATTTAGTTCCGGATCGGTTTCTATATAAAATTGATTTGTTACATATTCGTCTATCTTTTTACCCAGTTCAATTTCCTCTGTTTCGCTTATTTCCTCTGTGTTTTCATTCAGATGCCAGCCTTCACTGGCAAAATTGTGTTGTTCCAGGACGAAGAAGATGAGTATAATATTTAGAGTTATAAATAAAGATTTTTTAAGTGTATTAGTAAGTAGCATCATAATCTGTAATAGTTGTGAGAAATTAATATTGTGAAAGTATTTTTTATATTAAGAATTTCTAAATCAAATATTAAAGATTGGAAGTATTGTGATTCACATTCTTATTTGTCAATACCTAGAACAAGAACAGGAATATCTATGTCTGCTACCCCACGCTGTTCCAAATCCCAAACGAATTGTTCAAAATAAGATACACCAGTTGACATTTTATCTGCAAAGTTTTTTACAGGCACAATTTCAATTCCAGTATCAATGTAACCAAGTTTACTAAAAATAGTCATTTTTGCACAGACATTATAAACCATGAAGGCGTATTTGCCAAATTGAACCTCAATACCCAGCTTTTCTTTGATAAAGTCCATTTCTCTAAAAGCCCCCTTGTTTAGCTTGTTTGATGTGTAGTCGGGCGTATAGTATTGAATAGAATAATCACAATGTACACGATGGTTGTGCCAGCCAAATTCAATAAAGTATCTTTTGAATGCAGAATTTAGACGCTTTGGACTATACAACAACCTCCCCTTCATTGTTTTTTCACGGCTCTTTTTGGTCTTATATTTTTCAGAATCAACATGACTTATTATACTTTTTACTTCTTCCAATAGTTTCTGATGCTTTATTTCTACAGCTTCCTTGCCACCTTTAAAAGAGTAAACCCCCACGATTCTCATCGTCTTTCTCCTATTCTACTTTTTTCCATTCGGGTGGGATTTGCGCTATTTTTTCATTACCCGTGGGTTCATAAACGGGTTTTCCTATAGGACGGATTTTTAATCTTCCAGCATAGAGGTCTTTTATTCTTTGTTTGGCAATAAATATATATTCTGTCTCTTTATCAACGCCCATTGCCTTTCGATTGTTTTTTAGCGCAGCGATGAGGGCAGAGCCTACTCCACAATAAGGGTCTAACACCCAATCATTTTCATTGGTTAGGGCAAGTACACAACGTTCAATCAACTCAATTGGATATTGACATGGATGCAATGTTTTTTCAGGATGATTTGCCTTGACATTCGGGATATTCCAGAGTTCTTCATCCCATTCTCTTGCTATAAACTCCCAAATGTCAGATGGATTTTTACCCAGTGGGTTACAAGAAGGCATGCCGCGTTTTGTCCCTTTAAAGTGACGTTTACCAGGATACTTTGATGGGATTCTTACGGAGTCGAGATTGAAGGTGTAAGCGTCAGATTTAGTAAACCAGAGAATTGTTTCATAACGGCCCGAAAAACGCTTAGATGCGTGTAGTCCATGATTGAAACGCCAGATTATGCGATTGCGGAGTTTTAGCCCTTTTTTCTTAAATATATCATAGAAAAAAATATCTAATGGAAACACTTCGGCATTATCAACAAAGTTTCCTACTTGCCAGCAAATACTGCCATCATCCTTTAAGATTCGTATTAGTTCGCAGATTACTTGTTCTTGTATTTTTAAATAGGATTCTATTTGTGTTTTTTTTTCATATTCCTTACCGAGATTGTAAGGTGGGGAGGTTATTATAAGTTTAGCGGTTGCGCATGAAAGCGTTTGAAGAAAATCAAGTGTGTCGCCACAGTGCAAAATAATACTAGAAGATTCGTTGAAATGGTCTAATATATCTGGGTGTTTAAATAATGGTAACGTGTTGAGTGTCACAGGCTTTACACTTTGATTGTTATGTTTTAGATGTAAATCTTCCATATATTCTGAACATAAGATTAGCTAGTTCTTATAATATTAAGTGGAGCGGGCGAGGGGAATCGAACCCCCATACCCAGCTTGGGAAGCTGGTATTCTACCACTGAATTACGCCCGCATTATATTTCCACGGTATGAAATTCCGACTCTTTATTATCAAGTTTTTGCATGCCTTGAATTGATGATGGAATCGAGTTATTAATATCAGGTGTTAAAATGTTACATCTTGAACCTTGATAAGTGCCTCTGCGTTCAAATTCACGTATTATTCTCTGCGTAATCTCCACCTTTGTTGACTTCCATATAGGTGAAATAAGGGAATTGCCATGCGTGTCGCCGACCAATCTCTGGACTGTTACGTTTGATGGAATACGCTCCAGAAAATCAACAGCGAGTTTAACATATGTATCCATGCCCATAGTTTTTACTTTTCCCCTGAAGTAATCTTCTGCAAGGGCTGTATTTTTTGCAACGTAAAGGTGGTGTAATTTAATTCCATGTATTCCCAGCCCTGCCACGGCATATGCAGTTTCCATCATGTCTTCAACGGTCTCACCTGGCAAACCCAAGATAACATGAACGCATATACGTATGCAAGTATTTTTTGTGCGATTTATAGCGTCCAGAAACGCATTGTAATCATGTCCTCTGTTAATATATTTGAGGGTTTTATCGTGAATGGATTGAAGTCCATATTCTATCCACACGTGATAATCTTTTGTATAACTGTTTATAAGGCTCAGGATTTCATCAGTAACACAATCAGGTCTTGTACCAATAGAAATTCCAACAATATCCTTGTCTGTCAACGCCTCTTCGTAACATGTCTTTAGTGTTTCTAAATCTGCGTATGTATTGGTAAATGACTGAAAATACGCTATGAATTTTTCTGCTCCGTACTTTTTTTTCTGGAATGCCTTGCCGATTTCTATCTGTTCTTTTATAGAAAGCCTGGTTTCCCCGACGTTTGGACTAAAGCTTTCGTTTATACAATAAGTACAACCGCCTATACCTGCACGTCCATCGCGATTTGGACACGTAAAGCCTGCATGAAGTGGTATTTTATGGACTTTGTAAGGGAACCGTTCCTTAAGATACTCACTAAAAGTAAAATAACGGTATTTAAGCAGGTGAGGTTTTTGTTGATATAAGATCGACATATTTTCCATAGAATTAATTTATCAGCAATAAAGGTAATTATCAAATACAAAAAGATTTTTGTTAGATTTGTGTCAGGTGTTAATGTCTAAAAACTGCAGCTGCATTCAAGTAGCGTCTCAAGATTGTTTTCAGAAGTAAAATAGGGCGACAGTTTATCTGTAAGCTAAAATGAATGGTTTGCCATATTTACGCTGGTTATACATGGGTGGATTGATAAGGAGAGTTTTCAATTTGCTTCCTCTATATGATTCGCTATCTCCTGTTCAATCCTTGCCTTTTCAAACATGTTAATTTCGTTATATATCTTTGCCAGATTAAAATGATAACGTGAGTCATTGGGATTTAAGGTAATTGCCTTGTTGAGTTCTTCGATAGCGGCGGTTACATGACCATTCTTAAAAAGCGTAATCGCCAAATTATTATGGGTATCAGCGTTTTTGGGATCTATACGTAAGGCATTTCTATATTCCTGAATTGAGGCATCGTACATACCTTTTTCATCGTAGGCAATGCCGAGATTGTAATGCGCTATGGGATATGCATATCGTACCTCTGACGCCTTTGTTATGGCAATATTAAATTCGTCAATTGCTTTATCAATAAAACCTTTTTTGAGATATTCTTTGCCAATGTTGTTATGCGTAGTAAAACCGCAAGATGTATTGGATATAGTATAAGTCCATAGTGTCATATCGTCATACCATTTTCTGTTGTGTTTTATAGTAGAGGAAAAGTAGAAAAGGAGTAGTGTTAATAAACATATTATTGAAATGTGACGATAATTGTTGGCAAGGGATCTTCGTATTTTAAGAATGACTATTCCAAGAAATATACAGAATCCAATAGAAGGTAAATATAAATACCTTTCTGCCATAATATTACCAATGGGTACAATGTTCATTACAGGTACTAATGTTATGAATACCCAAAGAATTGGGAAGGCTGTGTTTTTTTGTTTTCGAAATAGTTTATAAATGATAATAGTGATGCAAATTAAAGAAGCAAGAGATGGGAGAAATGTTTGGCTGATTAAAGAAGATTCTAATGTGACATGATAGTCGGGATTAAGTATAACAGGAAAGAACAATAACTTTACATAGGATGCTATGACTTTCGGCATGGTGAGTATGTTAATTGCTATACTATTTCCTGGGTAAGTTATATTTTCGATACCGCTTCTTAAGAAAAAAAGTCTTGTGAAAATATAGAACACACTAACTAATACAAATCCTGAATAATATTTTAGAATTCTTGTTTTAAGGTTAATTTCGGATTGTGGAAGAAGTATGTCCATGACAAAAATGATTAATGGCAAAGAAATGGCCAATTCTTTAGAAAGCAGAGAAAGGCAATACGTAATGAGTGTGATTATGTAAAATATGTTTTTGCGTTTTGATGTATGCAGTTTTCCGTAAAGGAGTAAACTTGTTATAAAAAAAGTAGTGCATAGTAAATCCTCTCGGAATCCCGCTGAATTTACTGATTCTGTGAGTATAGGATGAGATGTAAACAACAGGCAAGAAATTATGGCAAGTTTTATATTGTGTGTTATTTTAAGAATGAAGAAAAATATTAAAGTAGTATTTAAAGTGTGAATTAGTAGATTTGTTAAATGAAATCCGAATGGGGTATGTTGCCATATAGCGTTATCTATAAAATAAGATAAGGTAACAAGCGGACGATAACTAAGTTCTTTTGATATATCAAAATAATTCTGGTTGAAAAGCGCTGGAAAGTATTTAAAGTCCTTTATGAATGAATTATTCACAATGACTGTAAAATCATCATAAGCAAATTGATTGGTTACAGCGTTTAGATATGTTAAAAATGATGTGATTGATATAATGAGAGGAAATAAGATACGATAATTTCTTGTTATGTTATACGATTTATTAAAGGCATTATTTTGAGGTTCCATTTATTTACGTTGTTTATGCCCTTGGGTGTGTCCTGTCGTATACCTGCTTTAGTTTTTCCGTTGTTATGTGGGTATATATTTGAGTTGTAGAAAGGTTGGCATGTCCAAGAAGTTCCTGCACAGAACGTAAATCAGCGCCTCTATCTAAAAGGTGTGTTGCGAAGCTGTGTCTGAATACATGTGGAGAAATTTTCAGATTCATTCCAGCCTTTTTAATATATTTTTCAATCATCCTTGCTACACTGCGCACGGAAAGACGACCACCGCGATTGTTCAAAAAGAGCGCATTGTTATTTTTAGTTAAAATATGTGATTCTGTTTCTGTGTTTCTTTTATCAAGATACAATTGTATAGCGTTTAAGGCGTGTTTCCCTATAGGTTGTAAACGCTCTTTTTTCCCTTTTCCCCTGACCTTGATAACATCATTCTGAAAATTCACATTTGTAATATTTAAACCAACGAGTTCACTTACCCGGATACCTGTGCTATAAAGGGTTTCCATGATAGCGCTATCGCGGAGGCCTGATAATGTATTTGTATCTGGTGTTTTCAGAATTGCTTCGACTTCGTTGATACTCATAAACTTCGGGAGTTTTTTCCCAAGTTTTGGAGTCCTGATATTTTCTACCGGGCTAAATTCCAATATACCTTCACGGCACAGGAATTTGTAAAGAGACCTTATTGTTACAAACTTTCTTGCTATTGTAGTTTTTGTATATGCGTGTTTTTTTTGGAATGCAAGAAATTTACGCAAAAGTAAACGGTTAACATCCTTGAGGTCACAACAACCCTCCGTCTTAAGAAATGAAAGGTATTGATTCAAGTCATTTCGATATGCTCTTAATGTTTGCAGTGAAAAATTTTTGTCGTGTTCAATATGTACAAGATATTTGTTAATATATTCTTGCATGGATAAAGTTTAAAAACTAGCCCTATAGAGTAGATGTATAAAAAAGAAATTAAGAGCAAAACATTCCATCGTTTCACCAAAGAGCTTGTAATGGTTGTTTTGTATTTAATTTATAAATTAACACACACGTATTTAAATGACAAGGATAAAAATGGCTTCTTAAAAGCCATGGAACGGTTGATTTACCTTGACAAAGATTTATACCACATCTAGAATTTGAAAATTGGAATGTTATGTTGTTCCTATTAAGAAGTTTATCCAGCACTTTAAGGATAAAAATCAGTATTAGGGTAATTTTGGATGGATTTAACAAGTCCCTTGGAAGGTAAAATTATTGTTCGTGAGATAAACGGCGCTTGTCTGCCTATAGAGGCATTTCCCAGATTTGTTTCACAAAATAATTTATTTTTTCTTGACAGCGCCTTACAGATAAAGGGAATTGCGCGGTATTCGTTTCTTGGTTTTAATCCTTTTTTAATAATAAAAACGAAGCATCGTAAGGTTACGGTGATATGTGGAGAAGAATTAACTGAATTTGAAGGAAATCCATTCGAAGCCTTCAGAAGTATCTTAAGACGTTTTAAAATAAAAGACGCAGAAAAGGCGCCCATTCCTTTTCAATGTGGGGCAGTTGGATATTTTAGCTACGATTTATGCCATTTTATAGAAAAATTGCCGAATAAGTCGGTAGATGATTTATATCTACCAGACATTTATTTTGGGTTTTATGATGCTATTATTTCATATGATAATTTTCTTGGTAAGTGTTACGTAATAGGAATAGAATCCGATGGGAATAGTACAATAAAAGATAGGATGAACCAAATAGTTGATGTGCTGTGTGAAAAGCTTGATGTTTGCGACGAATCTCTTGGTTATAAACAAACTCAGTGGATATCTGAGACACCTTTAAAGTTCAACTTCGCAAAAGACCAATATATCAATGCAATCAGGCGTATTAAAGACTATATTGCATCAGGGGATGTTTATCAGGTCAATCTTTCACAAAGAATAGAAACCAAGGTTGATATTCCTTCCTATGAGCTTTACAAAATATTGCGTTTGATGAATCCAGCCCCTTTTTCGTGTTATTTGAAATTTGACGATATCGCTGTTGTTAGTTCTTCGCCAGAAAGATTTCTTAATGTAACTGGCAGACACGTTCAGACTCGGCCAATTAAGGGTACACGACCGCGTGGAGAAGATACTGTTGCTGATGAAGTTATGAAACATGCATTGTTAACTAGTCCAAAAGACGATGCAGAGCTTACTATGATTATTGATTTGGAACGCAACGATCTTGGCCGCGTATGTGACTATGGTTCTGTTAAAGTAGTAGAAAAGAAAGTGCTGGAAAGTTTTTCTACAGTACATCACCTCGTTTCAACGGTCGAAGGCAACCTGCATGAAAGGCACGACTTAATAGATTTACTCAAGGCTACTTTCCCCGGAGGTTCTATTACTGGTGCGCCTAAAATAAGAGCCATGCAGATAATTGACGAACTTGAACTCACAAAACGAAGTGTTTATACAGGTTCTATTGGTTATATAGGGTTTAACGGAAATGCAGACTTGAACATTGCCATTCGTACATTTATTATGAAAGGCAGTAATGTGTATTTTCAGGTTGGCAGCGGTATTGTGGCTGATTCAAATGAATATGAAGAGTATGAAGAAACTATGCATAAAGCAAAGGCACTTATAGAGTCGTTGAAACCATGTCTTACTTTATCTTCTTAAATGGTAAAATTGTCGAAGGGACAGATAGTCACTTAAGCACTATAGATCGAGGCTTTCTTTACGGTGATGGTCTGTTTGAGACTATCAGGACATATAATAAAAAACCTTTTCGACTCGAAGACCATGTTGTACGCCTTTCAAATTCTGCTCGTTTTCTGGAAATTCCTTTTAATTATACAGTACAACAAATTTCTGAGATTCTTGAAGAGCTTCTTATCAGGAATGATTTGAATAATGCCTATGTCAGGATGACTTTATCACGGGGCGCTGGAGTTAATGGATTTTTCCCTGCAGGGAAATGTGCGCCCACATTTATTGTGTGTACAAAACCGCTTGTTAGTTATCCATTGTCATTGTATGAAACAGGTATGCTGCTTATTACGTCCAGTATCCGCAGGAGCACAACATGTCCTATTTCAAATCATAAGACGTTGAATTTTTTAACCAATTATATTATTAAAAAAGAGGCGATGGAACGCGCAGCGCATGATGCAATTATTCTGAATACCAACGATTACGTAACAGAATGTACCGTAAGTAATATTTTTATAGTAGAAGGCAGAACTGTTTTGACACCGTCAATTAATGCCTGTATTCTTCAGGGGATTACACGAAAAGTCGTTTTAGAATTATGTAAGGCAAAAGATATTAGCATATCAGAGGAGGTTTTTAACTTAAAAAAAGTATTAGGAGCTGATGAAGTTTTTATTACCAACTCTATTATGGAAATCATGCCGGTTTCAAGAATTGACGGAAAGCCAATTGGGAAAAGTATCCCGGGAACTATAACAAAGCTTCTGCAGAACGAGTATAAGGCGTTGACTCGTTTTCAATAGATAAAACCCATAGAGATCTTTGGTTGTTATGCTATGAAGACAGTATGTTTGCCAGTATCCTTGACATTAAAAGCACAAGGGAATATATTAAATACATGATTTATAAGTTAGATTTAATATGAAAGGATAAGACGTGTGGGATTATTCTGATAAAGTTAAAGATCATTTCTTCCGTCCAAGGAATGTTGGAGAGATTGAAAATCCTGATGCAGTAGGCGAGGTGGGAAGTCTGGCGTGCGGCGATGCATTGAAATTAATGCTTAAATTAGATACTGCAGAACGCATAATTGATGTGAAATTCAAGACATTCGGATGCGGAAGCGCTATTGCGTCTGCAAGCGCCTTAACAGAGATGATTATTGGAAAAACGCTGGATCAAGCTGCAAAGATTACAGATAATGATATTGCAGAGTATCTTGATGGATTACCTGAGCAAAAGATGCATTGTTCTGTTATGGGACGGGAAGCGTTAGAGGCTGCTATTGCCAATTATCGAGGATTAAAAATTGAAAAACCGGTAGAAGAAGGAACTATTGTTTGTAAGTGCTTTGGTGTGACTGATAATAAGATTGCACATGAGGTCAGGGAACATAAATTAAATACTATTGAACAGGTTACAAATTATTGTAAGGCGGGTGGCGGGTGCCAATCCTGTCATCCACAAATTCAGGCAATAATAGATGAAGTATGGCATAAAGAGAAAGAAAAGGCAATGATTGAAGCGTCAAGAAAACCAGTAAAAAGGTTGACAAATATTCAAAAAATGAAGTTGGTACAGGAAACAATAGAGAAGGTTATTCGGCCGACACTTAAATTCGACGGCGGTGATATTGAATTAATAGATATAGATGGCGATAGGGTTATGGTTTCCTTCAGGGGAAGTTGTTCGGAGTGTCCGAGTTCGAAGGTTACTCTAAAATCTACTGTGGAAGCAAAATTGAGGGAGCTTGTTACAGATACGATAATTGTTGAGGAGGTGGTTTCATGAAGGTTGTATATACAGATAATAACGCAACAACAAAAGTTGCAACTGAAGTTGTAGATGCTATGACGCCTTATTTCACAGAGTACTATGGTAATCCTTCAAGCATGCATACCTTCGGCGGTCAGGTGGCGAAGAAGATTGATTTTGCAAGACAGCAGATAGCTGAACTGATTGGCGCTAATCCGGATGAAATTGTATTTACCAGTTGTGGTACTGAAAGTGATAATACAGCTATATGGGGGGTACTCAGGGCAAATCCACACAAGAGGCATATTGTAACTTCAAGGGTTGAACATCCAGCTATTTATAATTTATGCAAATATCTAGCGCAGAATGGCTACCATGTGACTGAAATTGGTGTTGATAGTCATGGTATGATTGATTTGAGCGAGTTATCCGATGCAGTAAGAGAAGACACTGCGGTAGTGTCTATAATGTATGCGAATAATGAGACAGGTGTTGTTTTCCCTATTGAAGAAATAGGCGCTATTGTGAAGCAACGGGGGTCTATGTTGCATACAGATGCTGTCCAGGCAGTAGGTAAATTACCAATTAATCTTTCAAAAAGTACAATAGACCTTTTAACCCTTTCCGGGCATAAGCTACATGCGCCTAAAGGTATTGGCGCTTTATTTATCCGAAAAGGGACTACATTTACTCCATTTATTATTGGCGGACATCAGGAAAAGAACCGGCGTGGCGGGACAGAGAATGTTCCTTCAATTATCGGACTTGGTAAGGCATGTGAACTTGCAAAGAAATATGTTAACGAAGAGCAGACCCGTATAAAGCAATTAAGGGATAAGCTAGAAACTGAAATACTTAAGAGGGCGCCGGATACAAGAGTTAACGGACATAAAGCCAGTCGTCTTCCAAACACCACAAATTTGAGTTTTGAATTTGTCGAGGGTGAGGCTATTCTATTGTTGTTAAATGAAAAGGGGATTTGTGCGTCGTCCGGTTCTGCTTGTACTTCAGGTTCGCTCGAACCTTCTCATGTACTCAGAGCAATGGGTGTTCCATTTACAGCAGTTCATGGTTCTGTAAGGTTGAGCTTGAGCCGATATAATACTGCTGATGAAATTGATTACATTATTGAACATCTCCCTCCAATTATTAGAAGATTGAGGGAAATATCTCCATATGGAAGGGAAACAAAAGTTAAAGGACAAACGTCTACTGTATCTGCGCGGTTATAAATGAAGAAGTGAATCTATAATCACGCCGATAACTAGCATATAAATTTACTGATGAGGGTTGTAACCAAGATGGATAAATTTTCTGGTGTTGTTTGAGGTTATCCCAAAAGTATAATTTTGGAATTGGATTTTATTGATATAATCAAAAATTGAAGGAACACTTTATTTTCCCTTCTAGAAAGAGGGGATTAAAGTGGTGTGTAAACTTGTTCTTAACACCCCCCAGCTCCTCTTAATAGAGGGGAGTATAATCATTGCTACTTTTTTGAACAGTTCCTACTATCGAAGTGATGTTATTTTTCCTTTGTCTTAATAACAACGTATCTAGAAAACTCGCCTCGTTTTACCAATAAAAGAATATCTTTTTCTTTACTTCCTTCACTTAATGCCTTCTTAAATTCAGAAACATTGCTAATCTTTTTTCTGTTCACCTCTTTGATTATGTCTCCTTCTCTCACATCGGCTGTCGCAGCGGTGCTTCCAGGTTGTACCTCAGTGACAATCACACCGCTGTCCTCTTCAACACCTAAATTTCTGGCTAATTCCTTTGTTAGATTTTGTACAGTCATTCCAAGGTCTTTTGTTGAAGGCGAAGCGCCCGGTCCAGCTGCAAATAAATCCGCTGGTTGTTCGCCAATTTTTACTGTTAACTCTTGTTCTTTGCCATCTCTAAGGATTTTAATTTTTACTTTTTTACCAACCTCTGTCTGAGCGACAACATTACGAAGGTGGTTAACATCTCGGACAGGTTTGCCATCGTATTCAATTACAATATCGCCGCCTTGAAGACCCGCTTCCCTTGCCGGGGAACTATCATTGACATCACTTACAAGAACGCCTTCAGTCACAGAAACATCAAATTTTTTTGCCAGTGCGGGATCAATGTCCTGAATTACAACACCTAACCAACCTCTCGTAACTTTGCCCTTTTCAACAAGGTCTCTCATAATGGTTTTAACCATGTTGATTGGTATGGCGAATCCAATGCCCTGATAACCGCCGCTTCTTGTGTATATAGCGGTGTTAATGCCAATGATTTCACCTCGGATGTTGACAAGCGGTCCTCCGCTATTTCCAGGATTGATAGCGGCATCTGTTTGAATCATATCTTCATATTGTGCAACACCTACATTTGCCCTTCCTGTGGCGCTGATTACACCGATAGAAACTGTTTGAGACAGGCCGAATGGATTACCAATAGCAATTGCCCACTGGCCGACCTTAATTGCATCTGAATCACCAAGTTTTGCAGTAGGTAAATTCTTACCTTCTATCTTTACTATAGCTATATCTGTTTGTGGGTCGGTACCCATTACCTTTCCGTCAAATTCCCTGCGATCACCTAAAGTGATTTGCAGCTCATCTGCGTCTTCTACAACATGATTGTTTGTAATTATATATCCCTTTTCACTATCAATGATTACACCTGAGCCGAGTCCCTGAATCTTATATTCACCTTCAGGGAATCTTGGTCTGAAAAATTTGTCAAAAAAATCATTGCCAAAAAAATCCCTGAATTGCTCGAATGGGTCAGCCCCTTCTTCGTCTTCGGGTCCTGGTCTGGGTTGTGAATGGAAACGGTCGTTTGGCATTTGTCTTTGTCTCTGTTGGCTATGTTTAAATGTTTTAACCGATGTGATAGAAACAACGGCTGGCTTGATCTGATCGACGACACGTTCAAATACTTTTTCAAATTGTAAGGCGGCTGTTAACTCATCGCTATTTGTCTGTTTTTCTGTAGCGTACAGTTCTGCTTCGAATGGTAGATAAATACCGATTCCTGTAAATAGGGAAACGGAAAGTAAATAACCAGGTATAAATTTATGTAATTTCTTAAACATGGTTGTAAAACTCCTTAAAGTAATGATTAGTATATTAAATTTGTCGCATTTTATTCTGGATATAAATTTTTGTCAATACAAATAAGATTGTGAATATTCTTGTGTTATACTTGCAATTTATTTTTGTGTTGATAAAATAATTTTAAATTCACAAAACTCTAAAAGGCTTAAGAATTATAAGAGATAGCTAATTTTCTTTGTAAACAGGTATTCAGAAATATTTGTTCCATAAAAAATATGATATGGAAAGGATATCTAAACCTTGAATAAAAAATATTTATTTACCGCCGTTGTACTAACTGTAATTATTTTACAGGGTATTGTGTTTTCTTCTGATGTTTACTTTAAGCATCAGGAAATAAAGTCACAGATTATAAAGGCAATAGAGGACTCTAAAGAGTCAATTGACATTGCAGTATCGCATATTGATTCAAGTGACATTTTGGGGTTTTTGGTTAAAGCAAAGGAACGAGGTGTAACTATAAGAATTGTGGTAGATAGAAGATATGCTTTAAAGAAGGGGCCGTTTTCTATTCTTTGTAAGAATAACGAATTTCAAATTAAGATATTGAGACGTAAAGAGACGCTGCGCGGTAGTTTTGCCATTTTTGACAGCAAGTTATTAACAACAGGGTCATATTGCTGGGGTGAAAATACCGGTAGATCTTACCTGGATCAGACTGTTTTTACAGATGAAGCAAAGTTGTTAGTAAAATATCAAAAGGAATTTGATCTTCTTTTCCATGAAGGAATGAAATCTGGAGTTAAACTAGTTCCTTATTCTAAAAAGGAAGTATCTCATGAGATTGTTGTGGAAAGATTGGAAGAGGCCAAAAAAATATCACCAAATATTATTTCTGGAAAGCAAATTATTGCGTCAAACTATGGTTTTACGATTACTGAGAATCCCTATGGTTACATTGATATGAATTTTGATGAGTTTAATAGTATATTCGGAATGGCAAGTGATCTCTCAGACGAACAAAAGGAGAATCTGTGGAGTAAATGTGTGGGCAGAAAAGTAAAATGGAATGGTAATGTGAATTATATTGGTTGGACATTGTTAACAGGTTGGATGATGAGTGTTACGCATGGTGATACCGGTGTTGAGATAAAGTTAGATTCGGCAAATAAGTCACATTTTTCAAGTGTAAAATATGGCAATACTGTAACGTATACTGGAAGTCTTGATTCTAGAGTGACAAGGATTTTTCCATACAAGCTGACAGATGGTGATGTGCTTGATATTGAGAATACAGCGCCAAGACAGTTGAGTTATGATGAATTAATAGAATGTCCAGATATTGTGCCTATTTCACAAGGGCCCAAAAAGGTCTTTATAGTGGAAACTTTTGAAGACATGGATAATATCTTTGGTAAAGGCAGTAAATTATTAGAAGCAGAAAAAGACGAGACATGGGAAAAATACGAAGGTAAATATGTCACGTGGACTGGGCAAATTGTTTATAAAAATATAAATGTTGCATCCGGTTTAAGAGTTGGAATGACACAGAAAGAAAGCGGGGATGTGGAGCTTAAAATCAATTTAGCCAAAAAAGACAAAGTGTTGCAATTCAAGGATGGTGAAACTGTAGTTTATTCAGGAAGGCTAAAATCAAGACGTGGAAGTAATACGCCATATATGTTAGAAGATGGTGATATTGTAAGTTTTAAATAGCAAGATAAAAAACATTCATTGACATTTTTGTTATAGTGTTTTTGTATTTATCTGTTAATTGGTTTTCTAATCCTGTCATGTTAGAAAGGGGTTGCTGACTTTATTTCGCTTTAGAGCGAAGGGAGGCGTGGTCATGGTCAGAAAAGTGATGGGTATAATAATTGTATTTTTTATTGCTTTTATTGGATTAAAGGGGATGTCGTTTGCGGCTGACAGTTATGAATCGGCAGTTAGCGACGGGAATGTTTTTGTCCGTAAACAAATGTATCAGGAAGCCCTCGATGCCTATGAAGATGCTGTTCGGTTGAAACCGAACGCCTTTGAGGCGTGGTATAATAAAGGGCTTGTACTTGATTATTTAGGTAGATTTATGGATGCCGTTGAATCATTTGAAAGGGCCGCACAATATAAACAGGATTATTACGAGGCGTGGTATATGAAAGGAAGGTCCTTAGACCATGCTGGTAAGTATGAAGAGGCAATTAAGGCATTTAATAAGGCAATTGAGATAAAACCCGATTATTTTGTGGCGTTGTACAACAAGGGTAACGTACTAGACCACATTGGAGAGCTAGATGCGGCTGTTGAGACATACGACCGTATTATAAAACTGAAACCCGATGCTTATGATGCATGGAATAATAAAGGCTTGACCCTTGCTAAGGTTCCAAACAGGCGAAATGAGGCATTGGAGTCATATGACAAGGCAATTGCAATAAATCCACAATATTATGAGGCATGGATTAATAAGGGAAATTGTTTTGTCAGATTACGCAAGTATAAAGAAGCGGTTGATGCATATGACAAGGCAATCGAAATAAAGCCTACTGAACATGCTGCATGGGCAGACAAAGGGTTTACACTTGCAGATTTAGGCAAACATGAAGAAGCTGTAAAGGCTTTCGATAAAGCCATAGAACTTAAGCCTGATTCCTATGCCGCATGGAATGGTAAGGGGCTTGCGCTTGATGCCTTGGGTAGATATGAAGAAGCCCTTGTGGCATATGGGAAGACTATTGAAATACAACCCGATTCTTACGGTGCATGGACAAATAAAGGATTGGCTCTATCCAAGATTGGAAAGCATATTGAAGCTGTGGCTGCATACGAAAAGTCCCTGCAGATTCAGCCTGATTCTTATGAAACGATTACAAATAAAGGCGGTGAGCTTTTTCAACTTGGTAAATATGAGGAGGCAATAAAGGCATTTGAAGGCGCCATAAAATTGAAATCTGATTATCCACAGGTTTGGAATGCAAAGGGATTGGCGCTTTTGCGGTTAGGTAGATTTATGGAGGCAGTAAAGTCGTTTGATAAAGTAGCTCAGATAATAACAGAAGAAGAAGCCACAAGCATTCCCAGACAGGCAAAGATTAGATTTGAAGCGCTGAGTAATAAAGGTCTTGCGCTTGTACAGTTAAAGAATTATGAAGAGGCAATTAAGGCATTTGATAAGGCCTTGAATTTAAAATCAGATGCCTTTAGTTTATGGATAAATAAAGGACTAGCTCTTTTAGAATTGGAAAAACACCAGGAGGCATTAGACGCCTTTAGTAAGGCAACGACATTAAGCGGAAATATACATGAGGCGTGGAATTTTAAGGGTTATGTATTTGAAGAAATGGGAAAACAGCTGGAGGCGCTTGATGCTTATGATAAGGCAATCCAAACTAAGCCTGATTTTATTGAAGCATTGAATAATAAAGGGCTTTTGTTAGATTTTATGGGAAAGCACGGCGAGGCAATTGAGATTTATGACAAAGCATTAAAGATAAAACCTGATTTTGATGTTGCGTGGTTTAATAAGGCATGCGCATATGCCTTACTTCAGAATAAGGAGGGTACCCTGAGTTCTTTGAGTAAGGCTATAGAATTAAATCCCAGATATAAAACTATAGCGAAGAATAATCCTGATTTTTTAGCTCTTAAGGGTACTGAGGAATTTGAAAAAATTATAAGTAAATAAAGGCTCTCAATGGTTTTTATTAGATTGATTAGTCAATGACCAGTATATTGGAATCTTTAGTATTAGATTATTTTGGTATAATTCGGGCTGATGTAATTGTTCAAATTAAAGCTTCTGAAAAGTTAGTTTTAAAATCTTCTTCGTTTCAGGTGTAACCTTAACCTTATTATCAATGCACACGCCAATAACCCATATGGGTTGATCGTTCATTACAACAACTGGAATTGCATTACGTTGCTGAGCCGGGATTTTTTTATCTATAAATATGTCTTTTAGTTTTTTATGCCCCTTTGTACCCAAAGGCGAAATTGCATCACCGTCTTTACGCCCTCTTACAGATATAGGCAAGGTAATTCTTCCAAGATCCAGAATCTCTTCATTTTTTGTCTTTATTCTTTTGTATTCATCTAATGATAAATTTTGCACATCTGAAATTTCAGCTGTTAGTTGGCCTGAAGGGTAAATTGGTGTTATCCCAGGTATCTGAATGATAGTTTCAGGTATAGGTATAAAAGATTTCTGAAGAGGTGTTTTTCTGATATAAAGAATCCCTTTTTCATGCCACAAATGAAGTTTCCCTGGTAATTGGAATTGCCGTCCTTTACCCTTTTTTGATGTTTCTTCAATTATTTTAGTATAGTGTGCGTAGCTGAATTCTTTTAGTGGTATTTGCATTTCCATTAAAATTTCGTAGAAAATAAAATATTGTATTATTTTGGACTGTTTTGATAGAAGATGCGAGTTAATGATATATGAATCTTCAGCTCTTTTTATAATAACGGTTTCTAAGGTCTTTTTTGCTTCAGAAGATAGATATTTATTATTTATATTGAGGATTTGACTTAATTGTAAAAGTGTATTTCTAAAATTGGGGTTGTACTGGTTTTCAATTAATGGGATTAGTTCATGTCTTATTTTATTTCTAAGGTATTTCGTTTCATAGTTAGATGTATCTATTCTAAAATCTGCTTGTTCGTTTTTCAGATATTCGATAATTTCATTTCTCCAGGTATACAGAAGCGGGCGTATTAGTTGGGTTGATGAGTCTCCGGTAAGCTGGCGTTTTATTGGGATTCCTTCTAATCCTGATAAACCCGTTCCTCTTATTATTCTATGTAAAATGGTTTCTGCGTTGTCATCTGCCGTATGACCTAATGCCACAACAGAGGCATTGTAAGTTCTTGATGACTCAATAAAAAATTTGTATCTTTCACAGCGGGCAGCTTCTTCTATTGAACATTTAGTTTGTATGGCGATTTTATGAACATCCACATTTTTTAAAATAAATGGTAGGTGTAGTTCTTCTGATAGTTTCTGAATGAATAGGGCATCTTCTTCAGAGTCTTTTCCACGAAGTTGGTGATTTAAATGGGCTACGATAAGGTGCAAGTGGAGCCTTTTGTTTGTGTTAATGGCATAGAGGACTTTTAATAACGCAACTGAATCAGGTCCGCCAGATACACCAACTATTATCGTATCATTTGGGTTGATAAGATTATATTTATCAATAGTATTGAAGACATTGAAGGATAGTTTATTGAGCTGCATATTTAAAAACCGTTTTTATTTCCTATTTGAAATATATCTTGTTATTTTGAGTATGTCAAGTTTAGAAATAGATTGACTTTAGTTTGCTGGTTCGTAAAATATCCCTTGCCTCATAATATTGAGAAGTCCAGTTTTGAAGGATGTTCATGTAAATTATATGAAAAAGGTTACAGCCGCGTTCTTAGTTCTCATCCTTGTTGGGTTTATTTTTAATGTCTTCGTTGGTTGCGCAAAATCAAGAAAGGGGCGAAAGCTACCAATTAATGTTGCTGGAATTGAGCTGGAGGTTGAATTGGCAATAACGCCTGAAGAACTATCTACAGGTCTAATGTATCGTGACAGATTAGATGATAATCAAGGCATGTTATTTGTCTTTTCTGAAGAAAGAATTCTTTCTTTCTGGATGAAGGATACCCGTGTGCCTCTGTCTATAGCATTTATTAAAGCGAATGGTAGAATTATTCAAATTGAATCAATGAAACCATACAGCCTGGATTCTCACGTTTCAAAAGAAATGGTCAAATATGCATTAGAGATGAAAGACGGTTGGTTTGCAAATCATAAGGTAAAAGAAGGGGATATCGTTAAAATACCGCCTATCATGAATTGAAATAGATGTATACGGATGGGAAAAACTGAAAAGAAACACAATTGAGTGTGTGATTCATTCTTCAGATAATATAAAAATTTAACGTAGTGTTGCCCATGTATTTTTGCTTTTCATTGTAAGTTGTCTTTTGTGTCTTGGTATTGATACAATATTTTAGGCGGTAGAAATTCCTAAAATAGTCAGGAATTTGATATGCCACGTATAATTAGTGTTATTAATGAAGCAGATGGTTCGGAAATGGTACTCATACCAAGTGGAGAATTTATCATGGGTGAAGAGAGAACCGTTGTGAATGTGAACGCTTTTTATATTGATATGTTTCCAATAACCAATTCTCAATATAAAAAATTTATTGAGATTACAGGCATAAGAGAGCCTTTTTTTTGGGATGATGAGCGCTTTAATAAACCATTGCAACCGGTTGTTGGTGTAAGCTGGAATGATGCGGTTGCTTATGCTAAGTGGGCGGGCAAACGACTACCGAAAGAGATTGAGTGGGAAAAAGCAGCGCGTGGAGTTGACGGCCGGGAATATCCGTGGGGAAATACTCAGCCTGATAATACAAAGGCAGTCTATAACTTGGATCCAAATAAAGGAGCACCTGCGCCTATAGGTAACCGAAAGGAGGGCGCAAGTCCTTATGGTTGTTTTGATATGGCAGGAAACGTGTGGGAATGGTGTGAGGATTGGTATGAAGAAGGGAAATTCAGGGTAGTCAGGGGTGGTTCATGGGTAAATCATCACTACATCCTCAGGAGTGCTTATAGAAGCTGCAGTTATCCCGAGGGTAGAGATAATAATGTTGGTTTCCGATGTGTTAAACAAAGTAAATAATTATCTTTTTTTGATACCCAGTGATTCTAGTGTAAGTTGAATATCGTATTTCCCAATAAATTTGAATTCCTCATCGAAAACCTTCTTCATGTCATAGTTATTTTTAAAATCATCCAAAGAATCTTTATCGGTTTTTCCCATCAAACCGCTTTCCACTAAATTAAACACTATATTCCCAAAATCTATGTCCTGATTTATACCCCATTGTTCGAACACTGTTAGTGTCATAAAACCGAACTGCTTTATGGCATACTGCTTGATCCCTTCCATAAGCTGTTTCCCGGTTACATGGCGGTCAACATCTGTAGTTTTATGTTGGTTTTTACCAAGCATATTTGTTGTATAGTCGAGTGCTTCGAATATAAATTGATATGCTTGCAGTGAGTAACGTGCGTCTTTTTTAATAATTTCTTTAATCTTATTCCGTGAATTTAACATAACGTTTCTCCGTATGTTAATTATTAAAATTTCTGATATAATAAATTTATTATTTATATCTAATCAATTACAGGTATGACATTGACATTTAAACATGTCGTCTTTTTATACAAATCCTGTATTTAATTTTTCTAGCGATCGCATATATTTGTTCACTGTACTGTGACAGTATGCTCGATTCTGGGAAACAGTGGTTTATCCTTTTTAACCTCAGTGCCTTTTTTTATCCTTTCTCTGATATCAAAACATATATGTTGGTCATCTTCTTTTATACCAATTTGGCGTTGAATTTCAGCCGCAGTTTTTGGCATAAAAGGATAAATAAATATAGAGATATTTCTTAGCGCCTTAATTAAAGTAGAAATAACTTTAGCAAGTTGTGGTTTGGAATTTGAAGATTTTGCAAGCGCCCACGGTTTACTATCTTCTATGAATTTATTAATATAGTTTATAAATTCCCAGATGATTTCCAATGCCTTGCTAAATTGCAGTTCGTCCATTTCATTAATCATTCTGTTATTAGTTTCCTGCGAGAGTTTTTCTATCTCTTCTTCTGGGACACTGTCATCAGGAACAATTCCATTAAAATATTTTTCAACCATCGTTAGCGTTCGTTGTAATAGATTGCCAAGGTCGTTGCCGAGGTCGGAATTTATTCTTTGTATAAGGGCACTGTAAGAAAAATTTCCATCGAGACCAAAGGGTACTTCTCTGAGTAAAAAATATCTGTAGGCATCACTGCCATACAATTGGATGATATTTAATGGGTCTATTGCGTTTCCCAGCGATTTTGATATTTTTTGACCTTCAATTGTCCACCAGCCATGTGCAAAAATCTTAAATGGCAGGTCTATTTTCAGGGACATCAGTATTGCAGGCCAGATAACACCATGAAACCACAGGATTTCTTTGCCAATAATGTGAACATTTGCAGGCCAGTATTTTTTAAATTTTCCCATGTCGTCGTCGTAACCTAATGCTGTGATATAGTTCATGAGTGCATCAATCCAAACGTATATAGTATGACTAGGGTCAGTAGGAACCTGAATTCCCCATTCTACTGCTGAACGGCTAATGCTTATGTCATCAACTTTGGATTTTATCCTATGTAGTAACTCATTTCTTCTCGGTTCTGGTTGTATGAAATTTGGATGTTTTTCATAAAACGCAAGAAGGTCTTTTTGGTATTTGGATAATCTGAAAAAATAATTATTTTCCTTTACTTTTTCAGCATTTCGCTTACATTCCGGGCATTTATTGTCTTCAAGTTGTGATTCTATCCAGAAGCTTTCGCATGGGATACAATACCAACCTTCATATTCGCCGAGATATATGTCTCCATTTTCAAAGATTCGCTGAAATATTTTTTTTACTCGAAGGCAATGGAGTTCATCTGTCGTACGAATGAAGCCATCGTTGGAAATGTCAAGTTTATTCCATAATTCTTTAAATTTATTTACTACATTGTTGGCATATTCAATGGGTGTTTTGTTACATGCCTGTGCTGCTTTTTGAATCTTTTGTCCATGTTCGTCAGTGCCTGTTAAGAAAAACACATCAAACCCCTTTGTTCTTTTATAGCGAGCCATTACATCCGCTGCAATGGTGGTGTAAGAATGCCCTATATGGGGGACATCGTTAACATAGTATATGGGCGTGGTTAAGTAAAAGGAGTGTTTATTCAAGTTTGCAATCCTTCCCTTCACAATCCCTATCACAATCAGTTTCTTTTTGTTGTAAAGGTTCTCTTACTGTGTCTAGTATATTGCAGACTGGTACATTTAAAACATTTCCATTTTCAAGTTCAATTGTAACTTGCTGTTGTAATATATCATAGTTTATAACCTCTCCTGTACCAATTGCTGTTTTGACAACGGAACCCTTTTTTGGTAAATTGAATTTTAGTTCTTCATAGATTCTATCTTCGTATCGCAAACAACACATGAGACGACCACACCTTCCCGATATTTTTGAAGGGTCTAATGTGGCTTTCTGGTTTTTTGCCATTTTCATAGTCACAGGTTCAAGATTTTTTAAGAAAGACCTGCAGCACAACTCTCTTCCGCAGTGTTCGTAATCAGCCAGTAGCCTGGCTTCATCTCTGACACCGATTTGTTTCATTTCTATCCGTGCCTGATATTCTTTAGCAAGGTCTTTTACAAGTTCTCTGAAGTCAACACGTCCGTTGGCAAGAAAGTAAAATATGATCTTTTTTGTTCCAAATAAATGTTCTACACTTGCTAATTTCATCGTAAGTTTGTGTTCTTTTATCTTTTTTTGGCAGAATTTAAATTCAACAGGGATTAGCTCTTTGTCTATTTTCTTCTGTTTCTCTTTGTCATCGGTAGTTGCTTTACGTAGAATTTCCCCGAGATTTTCCACCGGTTCATCATCAGGGATTTCTTTGACTTTTGCAATGATTTCGCCGAATTCTATACCACGGTTAGAACGTATTATAACATGGTCGCCACTTCTAATGGAATTGAATGTCGCTATAAAATCGGAGGTATTTCTTAAGACACCGTATCGGACAGTTAAAATTTGTCGCATGGAGGTTTATTAAATGTGAGATAATAAATGTAGCTAAAATTTTGCATTGTGAATTTTTAAAGATATTATCAATTATATTATGTATTGTCAAGTTTAACGTTGATGTATGTAATATCTTATAAGAATTAAACTTGCATTATTAATATAAATTATTATATTATAAATATATTAAATTAGCATATTACATATAATTAATTAAGCTATCTTTTTTAAATTTTTTATTATTTTCATGGTTAATATTAGCTAATAATTAATAATTGTTTCCTGGTTTTGAAATTGGGGTTAAGTTGTATTATGTCACTGCCAGTTAAGACGATATTGATTTCTTTAATTGTGGGCATGTTTCTTTTTATGAGTGACAAGAAACTAATTGCTCAGGATTCGTCCAGTAAATTAAATATGCTGGAGATTGTTATATCAAATCTGATTGCAAGAGTGGAGGTTTTAGAAAAACGTGTTAGCGAATTAGAAAAAGGTAGGGGTGTTTCATCCGGAATCTTAAAACAACAAAAAAAGGAAATTGCTGATAAAGAACCTGCAAAATTTTTATCAATGAGCGGATTTGAGGATATTGGCAGGGGATTTTTTACTAAAAACGTACGTTTTAATCAATTTGGCAATAATGTACTTTTTACTGGAGAGATGGCTAATAAATCAGATAAGAACTATCGTTTTGCAAAGTTTAAATTAGAGATATATGACGATAAGGATCTACTTATAAAAGAAGAAGAGTTTACGATCCCAGATATACCTAAAGATACTACAAGAAATTTTGAGGCGATGCTATTAGGTATTGGAATAAGTCTTATTCATAGGTATGTAATTAAAGGAGTTGATTGAAGCGGGAAGGGTAAAGTTTATTGTACGTTCTGTATTCCCTCCAAAAGAGGTAATCGTACAATAAAAAGTACTGAAAATTTAAATTTAATCAACCTGTACCTTTAAGTTAATAGTTAGAAGATTTGGAAATTTACTTGAGTTTTTTAATTGGGACCTATGGTGTACGTTTTAAATAATATAAGTAATTATTTGTATATAATTGTGACAATATTCAGTGTTACAATATGTAACACGCAATAAGCCTTATTAATATACGTTAATTGCATTCATTATAAATAAATTTTAAAAAATGCAACAATTTGTTGCACGTTAATAAAAAGCTGTTTTATAACATTCCTTCCTCTATCAGAAGGTCACATCTCCTCATATTATCAAATCTTATAACATTTTAGGGAATATAAAACTCTTCATAATGTAAATTGGTATAGTACCTGCTCATTTTAATCCAACACATTATGTATTCTTGATTGTTGGATTAAGGATATAAATTTGTTTGGTAAAATAACATTAATTTATAAGGGTCTTTATTGCGGGGCTTTTCTTCTCTATTCTTTGAGTTCCGCATGTTTAGAAAGGTCAGGGATTGTTACATTCCCCTGATCTTTCTGACAAATCTAAGTATTTTGGGATTAGAATATGGAATTTGCATTACAAATTTATCTTAAAGATTTAAGGAAAAATTCATTCCTCAAGACAGAAGAGGAACGAAAATTATTCAAGAAGGTTAACAAAGGGGATTCAAGGGCAAAGGATTCTATTGTAACATCTTATCTTCCGCTTGTGGTGAAGATAGCAGGCCGTTTTGCTCATTATGGAACGCCCATTGTTGATTTAATAAGCGAAGGTAATATTGGACTTATGCGAGCTGTCGAAAAGTTTGACTGTAAAATCAGTCATCAATTTGGTAAGTATGCTTCGTGGTGGATTAAGTGGTCTATTATAAGAGCACTAATCAATAGTTCAAAAACAATACAAATTCCTGTATATATGGCAGAAAGGGTTTCGAGGTGGAAGAAGGTTTCTTCAAGACTCATGAATCATTTGCAAAGACTTCCTGATAGAAGCGAGATTGCACAAGAACTAAAAGTTGATGATAAGCGGGCTCGTTGGATAGAAAGTGCAATAAAAAATACGTATTCTATAGATGATGTCTACCCTAATCATGAGAATGATTCAAGGGAATTGAGCGAGAATATACCAGATAATCGCGCAAAAATGCCTGAGGACGAATTTGTCGAGTCTTGCGATAAAAAAGAATTAAAAAGACTGCTGGAAATAATTGACCAGCGAGAGGCTTCTGTATTAAAGATGCGGTATGGTTTTGATAATTATGAGCCTATGACTTTGCGTGAAGTTAGTAAGAAACTCAGTATCAGCCGAGAGTGGGTCAGAAAGATTGAAAGAAAAGCCCTGACTAGGTTAAACAGGCTTATGACTCATAAAAAAGCTGTTTAAAAATTCAATTCATATCCTACTGTTGGTACCCAATCTGCCCTTAATCCATCCTCATTTACAGGTATCTGTACATTGGCGAACACAAGCATTCCCATGCGTGGACTCCATTTAAACCCTGTGGAATAATCAATAATGTCGTTTCCTGTCTCTGATTTTTCCATCTTGTGACTGCCTACAATATCAAGTGCAACTGAGAAGTGGTTATTACCCTTGCCAAATCCGTAGTCCGTACCAGCAATGTATACGATTCTATCCCATCCTTCACTGCCGCTGTTGAATTCATATCCAATGTTTGTATGTGGAGTAAGACGACCAATGTTTTTTGAAATTATAAAAAAGGGTTTTATACTGGTCCGGCCTGTTCCCAGGAGATCATCGTCATCACCCGTTTGCAGTTTTATATCAATTGCCGGAGAGAAATCTATCCACGTGGATTTAAATAAACTATATTTGCTTCTAAGCAATATATCACCTATACCTGTAGATGCGCCAGAAACGGAATCTCTTATTGTGTCTCCGGAATCAAGACTGTAGCCAAGTGTATTGCCTTCTTCGCTTTTTTCTGTAGTACGATTCAAAATCGTTGCAGTACTGTCTACATCAAGTTGTACCTGCATGATAGGTATAAGGATGGAAAAGTCCCAATTATCTGTTATTCCATAAGTGCCGTAAAAGGAAAACAAATTAGTTTTTATGTTTACGTCAAAATCCATTTTCAGCAAGTTGGTATCTTTTTGTTCCTCGTCTAATAACACTATAGATTCTATGTTATCGAGGTCTTCGCCCTGTATAGAGGAATAATTAATATATGTGTATGAAAAACCAAAGTTAATTTTTCCTCTCCCAAGTGTATTTGCGCGTTCGGCGAAAATGGGGCCGAGGCTGTCTGTAGTTCTTGTAAATACCTCTAGTTCACTATCATATTGAAAAGTAAATCCACCTCCTGTTGTGCTAACTGGGAACGATCCCTTTTCAGAGTTTAATTCTGAATTTAAATCCTGAATTTCTATAGATGAATCTAGCGGTATGAAGACAGTTTTTACAACGTCTACGCCGCCAGTAGGTCTTTCCTTTTCAAACGTACTTGTTACCGGGACGCCATTTCCACCATATAATGTTGTTATTATGTCAGATAAACCTGTAGCGAAACTATTATATTTTGCGATGGAAATTGTTAATAAAATAACTGCGATGATAAGTGAATATTTTGCTATTGAACCTTTCATATCTTCTTAGAACTGAGTTTATTTTAGTACAGCTATGGTTTACTAATTTAAGAAGAATTGATTTAAAACAAAATTCTTCGGTTCATTCTAGTATATTTTTCTAAGATTAGAAAATAAGCATAGTTGAAGGAATTTGAACAATCGAAAGATTGATTGAATTAAGTTGGGTTAAGAATACCACTAAGTGAAAGTATAAAGCAAGAGTTTTCTTGTTTTAAAACAATCAAGGTGTATATCAAAGATTACTATTTGGGAATAATATAATAAATAAGATAAAAACCAGGTCATTTTTATAGGGTCGGCTGCAAATTATGATTCTTATTGGGTGCCTTCAACGATGACAAATACCATTTCAAAATGAAAATCATTTGATTAATACCGCATGCCTGATATAATTTCGCTTTGAGATGGTATTATTAAAAGTTACAAGATAGGTATTAATATTTTTCGGAGATTTTTATTCATGTCGGAAAAAAGGGAAAAGGTAGTACTTGCATACTCAGGAGGTTTGGATACCTCTGTTGCAATAAAATGGATTCCTGAAAAATATAACATGGATGTTATAACAGTAACAATTGACCTTGGTGCGGTAAAGGATCTGGAGGGAATTAGGCAAAAGGCATTGGAAATAGGGGCAAAGAAGGCTATTGTTGTTGATGCAAAAGAGACATTTGTAAAATATTTTATATATCCTGCTTTACGGGCAGGCGCTTTATATGAGGGGGTTTATCCTCTGGCAACTGCACTTGGAAGACCTTTAATCGCAAAATTACTGGCAGATGTGGCGCATGAGGAAAAGGCTGACGCCGTTGCTCATGGTTGCACAGGCAAAGGGAATGACCAGGTACGATTGGATGTGTCCTTAAATGTTTTAAATCCAAATTTGCAGATTATTGCACCTGTACGAGAGTGGAGAATGACTCGCGATGAAGAGATTAAATATGCAGAGGAGCACAATATTCCAGTAGAAGCGAAAATTAAAAGCCCATACAGTACGGATGAGAATCTCTGGGGTAGGAGTATTGAGTGCGGTGTATTAGAAGACCCATGGGCTGAACCGCCGGAAGAGGTTTATAAATGGACAAAAAATGCAAAGGAGACCCCGGATGAACCCGAGTACTTGGAGATACATTTTGATAGAGGTATTCCTGTGGCTATTAATAATGAGGAGATGGACGGAATAACAATTATTAATACATTAAATGCAAGAGGCGGAAAACATGGTGTCGGTCGTATTGACCATTTAGAAAATCGGCTTGTAGGTATCAAATCAAGAGAAATTTACGAGGCGCCCGCGGCTAATATATTGCATACAGCGCACAGGGCGCTCGAAGGTATGATTATGACAAAGGACGCATTGAGATTTAAGGAGACTGTATCTACACAATATGCAGATTTGATTTATAATGGACTCTGGTTTTCGGCATTTCATCAGGATTTGGTGGCTTATGTTACGAGCAGTCAACGTATCATGAATGGCACAATTCGTGTAAGACTATCCAAAGGTACATGCACTGTGGTTGGCCGTAAATCGCCTTTGTCACTTTATAGTGAGAAATTAGCTACATATCAAAAAGAAGATACATTTGATCATTCTGCATCTGTTGGATTTATTAAAATATATGGTTTACAAGTGAAAATACAGGCACAGAAGCAAATGGATGTCCTTGTTGGCAGGGAGACGCTGCAACTTGATTCTATAATGCCGCCAAAGCTAAAACCTGTTAAGGCTTCGGAGAAGTAATATGGATTGCAAGTATTTTAAGTTTTTGATTTCGAAGGATTCCGTGATATGAATAATTTAGCGCCATTGGGATTGTAATAAAATTCTTTAAATAAGAAAGCCCGATGATAATTATTTCAATGCTACCTTAATCTTTTTATATATTTAAAGGGTGTCTTTTAAAAAAGTAAAAACACCATGAGTCGTTTTTAGTTAATTTTCGCATTTGCTATTGTTGCGATAGTAGTGCGTAAAATTGTATAAAAAGGTGAAGTAATGAAAGTGCTACTTTTATTCCCTCCATCATGGCATCCTTCCCAGCCATATTTAAGCTTACCTTCACTTACTGCATTTTTACGGGAGAATGGTGTTTCAAATGTTCTGCAAAGAGATTTGAATATTGAATTGCTTGATATACTCCTTACCAGAAAGAAGTGTCTTGAGTTTTATCAAAAAATTATTAACAAATTGAAGGATATTGACAGAGATTCTAAATATTATGAGGAAAATCAGGAAAAACGGCTGATACTGGTCAACGCATTGGAAATAATTCCTGAGATGGCAGACAAAGTTGAGCGTGCAAAAAATGTCTTGAGGACCGATGATTTCTACGACCTGGAAAAATATGTTGACAGTGTTAATATAATTAACGACTCGCTGAAATGTATGTCTGCTTTATACTATCCTTCATTGATGACAGCAGTTAATAATGACATGAGATATTCTGTATATTCTTCGAAGGAAATTTTTATGGCGCTGGATGATCAAGAAGAAAACATTTTCTTAAATCTTTATAAAGAGCATATATTACCTTCAATTCTGGAATATTCTCCAGATTTGCTTGGTATTTCTATTACAAATACTTCACAGATTATTCCGGGGTTAACCCTTGCAAAGTTGGTAAAAAAGCAAAACGAAACAATCTATATTACAATTGGAGGAAGTGTTTTTACAAAATTGACTGAGAATATAAAAAATATAGAGGGATTGTTTTCCATAGTTGATAGCTTCATTGTTTTTGAAGGAGAACATGCCCTTCTGGAACTGGTGACACAGATAGATAGGGAAAAGGATTTTAAGAAAGTTCCTAATTTAATTTACAGAGAAAATAATACTACGAAAGTTAATGAGCCTTTTTATGTAGAAGATTTAAATGCCCTGCCAACGCCTGATTTTGAAGATTTTCCTTTAGGACTCTATTTTGCACCTTCATCTGTCTTACCGATACAAACATCAAGAGGTTGTTATTACAGAAAATGTACCTTCTGCAACCTGCATCTCGACCATAGAAATTTTCGTTTGAGACACACTGATTTGCTTATGAAAGATATCCAGACACTTTCGCAAAAGTACAATACTTCGTACTTCTTTTTTACTGATGAATCTGTCCCGGTAAATAAACTCAGGGAGGTATCCCGTTGTTTGATAGAAAATAAGTGGGATATAAAGTGGATGGGAGGGGTTCGATTTGAGAATTCTTTAGATAAATCGTTGTTGGAAAATATGTCAAAATCAGGGTGTTTGAAGCTTGTGTTTGGTCTTGAGTCTTACAATCAACGCATATTGAATTTAATGAAGAAGGGGACAAGGACAGATATTATGAAAAGAATATTAGACGACTGTCTGGAGCTAGATATAGCATTTCATCTTTATACAATTGTCGGATTCCCAACTGAAACTGAGGTAGAGGCAATGGAAACATTGGAGTTTGTACTACAGGAAAAATTTCTCTCTTCGCATGGTTATTCCTGTTTACCGTCTCTTTTTGGGATGGAAAAGGATTCTCCAATTACTCACAATCCAAAAGAATATGGCTTAAAGAGCATTATGGCGCCAAAGGCTGAAGATATGGGGTTGGGTTACTATTATGAAGTTGAGCATGGTATGACACCTGAAGAAAGTAACAGAATGTATGACTATGTAATAGGTAAATTGAGCGAAGAATTATGTCCCTTTCCATATAATTATTCAATGTCTGACGGATTGTTATATATTACGAGGTCGAAGCAAAAAAGTTACAACCCAGCAGTACCGGTATAAAACATGTTCAATTATAAAAATTATTATCAATTGTATTTAATTTATTAGTTTGTCTATGAGAAGACTTTTATACTTACCGAACATATTTCCGTTAAAATCCATTAAAAACAGGTTGATAGTTATTTTTTTGATATGTTCGTTTACTCCGTTGTTATTGTTACGTTTCATGGCGTTTCCCAAAGCACAAAAGGATCTGGAAGAAGCGCTGATAAGAAATTTAGAAGGTGTGATGCAAAAGCAGGCAGAAATTGTAAAGATGTGGTTTGAGGAACGGAAGCACGATGCAAAGATTGTTAGTAGAAATCTTTCAGCCGTGATGGGAAAAAGCGTAAGCGAAAAAGACACTAACACCGTGAGGTTGAATAACTTTGCTGAAATGATTAGAAATGAATATGGTTATAAGGGGGTAAGTATTACTTCAAGCGATGGCACAACACTTGTATCTGCAGAAAATGAGTCTAGAGGCGCCAACCTGATAGGCTATGATTATTGTAGAGAGGCTTTGAATGGGAAAATCTTTATATCAGGTATTCAGCGGGATTTTAGTGCTGTAGTGGATAATATTGAAAGTGTAGGTTATCCAATAATGTTTTTGTCTGCACCTTTAACAGATACTAACGAAACCACAATAGGTGCAATTATTCTCAGGGTAAATACAGCGCCTCTTAGCGGGATTATGAAGACGGCTAAACTTGGAAGAACTGGGGAAACATTTCTTATAAACAAAGAAGGTTTTATGTTAACAGAGTCACGGTTTTCAGATGCTTTGAGAAATGGGGGCATTATTAAACGAAATACCGCCCTTGAATTAAGGGTGTTGAATCCTCGTACAGGAAAGCTTACAGAAGGCGCTCAAAAATGTCTGAGTGGTAAAGATGGCTATGATGCGGAAGGTTATATGAATTACGATGGTAATATTGTTCTGGGTGCTTGGTGCTGGATTCCAGAGTATGATTGTGGCTTGGTTGCGCAAATAGATATTAGGGAAGGATATGGCGCTGCTTACAGCTTGAAAAGGTTTGTACTCTCCATGCTTCTGGTTCTTGCGTTTCCATTGACATTAATTGCGTTTTACTTTGGCAGGAGAATTTCAGCCCCAATTCTGGATATGACTGAAATAACAAAAAGAATTGCTGGTGGAGATTTGGGGCAAAGAGTAAAAACAAGCGATAAAAAGGACGAGATTAATGAATTAGCACAGGCGTTTAATGTAATGACAGAGTCCCTGGAAGAAAAGACTATTAAATTAAGAAATTATACAACTGACCTTGAAAAGATAGTAAAAGAAAGAACTCTTAAATTGCAGGAAACATCTAACTTTTTAAATAGTATCTTGGCAGGTTCAACAGAGTATTCAATAATTGCAGAGGATTTAAATGGCAATATCCTGGAGTTTAACAAGGGGGCAAGTCTTATTTATGGATATAATCCTGAAGAAGTGGTTGGTGTTGCCAACGTTAGAATACTTCACACATACGAAGATGTTAGGTTAGGAAATGTTGAAAAGATATTAGAGATTGCCCGTGGAACAGGCCGTTATGAAGGTGAGGTAATGAGAAGGAGAAAAAACGGCGAAATTTTTCCAGTTCATGTGACATTCACTCTCAGGCGCGATGAAAATGGCCAACCCATAGGTTTTGTTGTGATATCAAAAGATATTACAAAAGAAAAGTTGGTGGAACTTGAAAAAGATATTGTAAATAGTATAAACAAAGCGATTGCATCAGGGCTTGATATTAGAGATGTTTACAAAAACATCTATTTTGAATTAAGGCGTATGATTGATATTTCATGGTTGGGTGTATCGTGCCTTATAGAGGGTGCTGAAATAACTGAAGATTCCGATATTGTTGAAGGGGTATTATTTACAGATTTATGGATAAACAAGACACAACATGGTATTTATGCTATGCCTCATGGTATTGCATATGAAAAGGGTGTACCAGTTTTTGTATCGGATACTCTGGAGAAAAAATATCCAATTGATCAGGATTTATACGAAAAGGAGATACGTTCTTATCTCTGTTACCCTCTAAAATCAAAAGGAATTACTATCGGAACTGTTACACTGGGAAGTAGAAAAAAGGATGCATTCAGAGAGATACATTTTGGATTATTGAATCAAATTACCCCACAGTTGGCAATTGCTGTTGAAAATACAAGGCTTTTTGTGTCCATAAGAGAATCTGAAGAAAAGTACAGGGATTTAGTAGAAAACGCACCGGAAATGATACATGAGATGGATCCAAGAGGAAAATTTATCAACGTTAATAGAACAGAGTTGGATAAATTAGGTTATTCATTGAAGAAAATGAAGCAAATGACCCTTGAAGATATTGTGCCAGCGAAGTACAAGGATGATATAAAGCGATATATTCAACGTGTAATACATAAAGGAAGCGGAGAGTTGGAAATAGTGTTCCTTACAAAATTGGGAAAGGAAATCAATGTAGAGATTAATGGGACGGCACTTTATAATAAGACGGGAGAGTGTGTTTGTACAAGGGCATTTGTACGTGACATTACAGAACGAAAGCGGATGGAAGAACAGGTGCGCAGGTCAGAAAAACTGGCGTCTATGGGTGAGCTGGCTGCTGCAATTGCCCATGAAATAAGAAACCCTTTGGGGGCAATATGTAATTCAATTGGAATTTTAGATGCACATTTAAAACTAAACGGACAGGACAAGGTTTTATTAGAGATGATTATTGGACAATCAGAGAGATTAGACAGGATTATAAGTAGTTTCTTAACCTTTGCTCATCCAAGAGAGCCTTCTTTTTCTTTACAGGATATTAAGGACGTAATTAAAAATACTATTTTTCTTCTCGAACAAGACAACCGATTTACAGATAAGATTGAGGTTAAAGAAACTTATGAGAGCATATTGCCGAAAGTGTTCATTGATCCTGATTTGATTCATCAAGTGTTATGGAATTTGTTTGTGAATTCACTTGATGCTATGCCACATGGTGGACAAATTAGAATTATGGTAAGAAAGGCAACCCTGTTTTTAAGGGACGCAGTAGAAATTGTAATTTCCGATACCGGCATGGGCATACCGCCTCATACGCTTGATAAAATATTCGAGCCTTTTTATACTACAAAAACCGAGGGAACTGGGCTGGGTCTCGCAATGGTACAGCGCATTATTGATGACCACGGTGGAACGGTTGACGTTAAGAGTAAGGAAGAGAATGGAACAACATTTTTTATAAAACTTCCTGTTGGGAATGAGAAATGGGTTGAACAGGGTGGTCTTTTAGTGGGTTAGTGAAGAATGGACGAAAATAAAATTCTTATTGTGGAAGATCAGGATGCTATGCGGGAATCCCTTGTTATAGCTTTCAGAGACGAGGGATATCAGGTCGAGGGCGTTGCAAGTGGAGAGGAAGCGATTCAAAAATTGAGTAATGATGTTTATGACCTGATTATTACAGACCTCAAAATGAAAAAAGTTGATGGCTTAGAGGTACTGAAGGCAGCAAAGACTGCAAACACAGCATCAGAAGTAGTGCTTATTACAGCTTATGGCACTATCAGCACAGCCGTTCAGGCGATTAGAGACGGGGCGTACGATTACGTGACAAAACCCTTTCGTCACCATGAAATCCTAAAAGTTGCCAAAAAAGCCATTGAAAAGAAAAACCTAAAGGACAGAGTTAAATACCTTGAAGGTGAAATTCGTGATAAATATAGATTTGAAGGCGTTGTAAGCAATTCTAATGCAATGCTTGAAGTTCTTAAAGTTACAGCCCATGTATGCCATACAGATAGCACCGTGCTTATTACAGGTGAAAGCGGTACCGGTAAGGAGTTAATTGCGAGGGCAATTCATTATAACAGTCCTAGGAAAGATGCCCCGTTTGTCGTAATTAACTGTGGCGCATTACCTGAAAATTTACAGGAAAGTGAATTGTTCGGGCATGTAAGAGGCTCTTTTACAGGGGCGATTAAGGATAAGGTGGGATTATTTCAACATGCACAAAAGGGGACTATCCTGCTTGATGAAATCGGTGAGACCCTGCCTTCAACACAGGTAAAACTTTTGCGTTTTTTACAGGATGGAGAGATACGTCCTGTTGGAGGTAACAAACCAATATATGTGGACACAAGAATCATTGCTGCTACAAATGAAAATTTAGAAAAAGCAGTTGAGTCTGGTAGATTTAGGAAAGACCTCTTTTATCGAATTAATGTAATACGTGTTCATCTTCCTTCCCTTAGAGAACGGAGAGAGGATATACCTCTTTTGATAGACTATTTTTTGAAAAAGTTTTCAGACAAACTAGAAAAGGCGAACAAGACATTTTCTAAAGAGGCAATGCATGTACTGGCTAACTACGATTGGCCTGGTAATATTAGGGAATTACAAAATGTGGTAGAAAGAGTGGTTGCACTGTCAAAGAATGAGATAATAGGTGTTGACGAGCTTCCAATCCCTGTAGAAGAGCTTGCAGCGCTTAATAAAAAACCATTTGAGCAGGAGAAGAAAAAATCTTTTATTGTTACAACGCTTGCAGAACAGGAAAAAAATGCCATTATTGATGCGCTGAATAAATACGGGGGCAATCAAACAAAAGTTGCTCAGACACTTGGGATATCCACAACAACACTCTGGAGAAAAATCAAGAAATACAGGATAAAACCTCAGCATGAAATTTCAGATGACGTGGGGAATTAATTTCATCTCGAAATCACAATATATGCTAATTGCAAATTTATTTGGTTCTTTTGATTTTATGTATAGTTAAGGCTAGATTAATAGAAGAAGATGATAATGAAATTATGTTCATTTAGTACTTGATTATTGGGTCCTGAAAAATTGAGAGAATCTGCTATTATAGTTTAAATAAAAAAATTGCTTAAAATCTCTCTACGTATTTCGCTAGAATTTATATTGACTTTTGAGCCGTACTACAGCGACATGAGAGGGCCGTTAACCGCATATTTTTTAAGTGTGTTTGTGGTTATTTTGTGGAAGAAAAGACTATGTTTTAACGGGTACAAAAAAGAAATCGCCTGACTCGTGTCCATCAAAGCTTATAGGTGCATATTGCGGGATCTGCTCTATCATTGCAACTGAGGTATAATAGGTAACTCGAGCTGATACTTCCTTGCCCGAATGTTGCCCTTCGATAATATCGTTATTTTAATACATCCAGAAATGCTTTTGCAAGAATAGAGTGTTCACCGCTACCTTTTATCTATAGCGGATAATTGAGCTTGTAATCAAGGGATGTAATTTCACAATGAAACTACCATTGCATAATGTAATCTTTTTTGGCTGGATAAATTTGCCATGTTCGCGTGCTTACAAGTATTTTTGCTATTATTAAGATATTGAATGTTGACCAGTTATATAAAATAACAAGTGGTTTTTAACTTTTTATTCAAAGTTGGTATATTTTTCGTTTATATAAAAAGCAGTTAGTATGATTAACGTTACAAATTTTGTTAAAAAGGTGCAAGTAGGATGTTCAAAAGGCGGAAGCCTTTCGATGTTAAAAAGATTATAGATGTTAAATTTGATGTAAAAGCTGATTATGAAGAAAGAAATAGTGGCTGTATTGAGCGATTAATCGGTTTTTTTAGGGGATGTCCAAATAGGGAGAGGGGGAAAATGCAAATAATTGAGAAAGTTAATAATATTTGGAAAAAACTACCAAAGGCGCCGCATCCTGCAATACCGTCAAAGGAGGTGTGGCTTTCGCTTTGGGGGGCTTTACTGGGGGTTGGTTTTACAGCGTTGCTGGCTTTTCTATGGAAGTGTCCGATGTTGTTAGGACCTTTTGGCGCTTCTGCTGTGTTGATTTATGGCGCTTATAAGGCGCCGCTTGCACAACCCAGAAATGTACTATTGGGCCATTTTTTAGCCGCTTGTATTGGTGTGACAGTAAATGATTTCTTTGGTGCAACATACTGGTCTATTGCGCTTGGTGTTGCCCTTGCGCTTGTTCTAATGACGGTGACGTATTCGATACATCCGCCTGCAGGTGCTACCGCATATGTTGCAGTTCAAACAGCGGGTTTGGGTTCTGGGTATATGTTCATTTTAAATCCCGTACTTTTAGGCGCCTTTATTTTGTTATTAATTGGTGTAATTTTTAATAAACTTGGGAAAAGAGATTATCCGACACATTGGTGGTAAGGTTTATGCACAAGCATAGACATTCACGGACATGGACTTACCATATTTAATAATTTACGGAGAGGGAAATGTATATCTCGATTAAAAATCGGCTTATTTTTCTGTTGATTGCATTTACTTTGTTACCTTTTGTTTTATTACGTATTGTAGCTTATCCAAGGATACAGTCAGACCTACAGGAAGTTTTGATACGAAATCTTGATGGTATTGGGCATAAACAGGCAGAGTTAGTAACCAGTTGGATTAATGAAAGGATGAAAAATACCCGTGTCGTTGCAAATAATCCATTAATGATTAAATGTGCAAGGATTACAAAGGATGATAAGGATTATCCGGATATAGTTCAGTATTTAAACGTTATAAAAACTGAATATGGATACAAAGGTGCTTTTGTCTGTAATGATAAAGGTGTAGTCACGATTGCTACAGTAGAAGAGGGTCTTGGGAATGATGTATCGCAGATGGACTATTTTAAACAGGCACTACAGGGAAGCACCTATATTTCAAGCGTTATTCCATCTGAGATTCCCATTGCAAATGAAGTTGGAGAGAAAGAACTGGGAATGCCTACCATGTTTGTTTCCTCTCCATTGAGAGATAGAGAGGGCATTATTGTTGGTGTTGTTGCATTGAGGATTGATGTTAATACGTTGAATGAATTGATGCTAAGTCTGAAATTGGGCAAGACAGGTGAAACGTATCTTGTAAATAATGAAGGGTACATGATCACAGAATCCAGATTCAACACGCATCTAAAAGAGATGGGACTGGTGAAGAAAAGATGCGCCCTTGAATTAAAGTTGATTAATAGAGAAACAGGCGAACTAACGGCTGGTATTAAACAATGCGTTGCCGGTAATAACGGTTTTGACGCAACTGGTTATAAAGACTACTCGGGTATAACAGTACTGGGTGTATGGCGCTGGTTACCAGAATTTAATTGGGGTGTGATTGCCGAGATTGATAAGGATGAAGGTTATGGTGCAGCCTATAATCTTAACTATATTGTAACTTCTGTTTTATTAGTAATTGCATTTCCTATAGTAATTGTTGCTTACTTTATAGGCAGAAAGATTTCATTGCCGATTATTAAATTAAGGGAAGTGACAGAAAAGATGGCATCTGGCGATTTGACTCAGAGGGTAGACATAAAGAGAGACGATGAAATTGGTGTTCTTGCAAATGCCTTCAACTCAATGGCAAAGTCCCTGGATGAAAAGACAAAGGAAATCGTAAATTCTGAAAAACGGTACCGCGATTTATTTAACTCCATAAAAGAGGGTGTTTATCAGTCAGAGCCTGGATATGAAGGTATATTTACATTTATCAATAAAGCAGGTGCTGAAATACTCGGATATAGCAGTCCCGAGGAGGTAATTGGTACGAAGGTTAAAAATATTTATGTAGACTCAGAGGATAGAAGACGTTTATGTGAGAAACTCGAAAAGGATGGCGTTTGGAGGGATTTTGTATCGCTGTGCAAAAAAAAGAGTGGCGAGAGTTTTTATGCGGAACGCACAAGTAATATGTTGCGTGACGAAAAGGGGACCCCTCTGGCTATCTATGGAGTGTTTAGAGATATTTCTGAACGAAAGAAGGCAGAACAGGAAGTTGTTGAATCCGAGAAGAAATACCGCTTATTGTTTAATTCGTTAAAAGAAGGTGTTTATCAGTGCGAACCGGAGGTAGATGGCGTATTTACATGGGTAAATCAAGCAGGCGCAGAGATTCTAGGATATAAATCACCCGAAGAAGTGATCGGAACGAAGCTAAAGGATATTTATGTAAATCCGGAAGACCGTTCAAGATTGGTTGAGAAATTGACAAAAGAAGGTACTTGGAAGAATTTTGTATCATTCTGCAAAAGGAAGAAAGGCGATCAGTTTTACATGGAGCGCACTTCAAGCCTCATCAGGGATGAGAAGGGTAAGCCTTTACGCATAGAGGGCATATTCAGGGATATCACAGAACGAAAGGAATTTGAGGCGGAATTGGAGAAGTCTGAAAGACACTATAGAGAATTGCTGAATTCGATAAAAGAAGGTATCTATCAATGTGAACCTTTTGAGGATGGTGTTTTTACATGGATTAATCAGGCAGGTGCAGAGATACTGGGTTATAGTTCACCTGAGGAAGTTATCGGAACTAAAGTAAAAGATGTATATGTTAATCCCGACGATAGGAGAGAGCTTGTCGAGAAACTGGAAAAAGAAAACGTATGGAAAGACTTCACTTCTTATTGTAAGAGAAAGAATGGTGAACGGTTTATTTCAGAGAGGACATGTAATCTGGTTCGCGATGAGGATGGTAAACCATTAAGGATTGAAGGTGTATTTAGGGATATAACTGAAAGATAAAAAACCGTTTTAATGGATTAAAATATCCTTAACTAGGAGCAAAATTATGGGAAATGAAACTTCAAAAGGTTTATCTGTAAATGTGAAAACCTTTATTTTAGTATTGGTATTTGTTAATGTTGGATTTGCATCAAAAATGATTCATAAATACTACGCTATGAAAGAGGCTGGATATATCAGAGAACAGACGTTTCAAGAGCAACTCGAACAAAGGGTGATGAAGTCTTTCGGTTCTATGGAAGAAATGAACCAGATGGTTGCTGATATTACCAGACAGAAGGAAGAGGCTGAGAAACTTGCCGACTCCTTTAAGGAACAGGGAGAACAATTGAGATTCACAAATGTGAAAATAGAGGATTCAAAGTCTAAGCTTGAAGAAGAAAAGGCTCGGTTACAAAAACAGATTTGGGAATTAGAAGACTCTTTATCGCAGGGAAAGAAAGAAACGTTAATTCAGGAACTAACGAGTAAAATTGAAGTGCTCGAAAAGGAAAATGCGGAACTTAAAGAACGGCTCAAATGAGTACTCAACTTGGTTAACTTGTCTAGGATAAACTGGGAGAATAAGGATTTTATGGCAGGAATTTTGATTATTGGGGACCAGGAGAAGGTCAGAAAATCTCTTGTTATTGCATTTAAGAAACAAGGTTATGAGGTATGTGAATTAGATTGGGAAAGCGCAAAACAGGTTTACAGTGATAAGCATGACCTTGTTATTGCTGATTTAGAGGGAAAAGAGCAAATTGGTGTTGAAGTCCTTAAGGCAATTAAACTTTCAAACAGGAATGTAGAGATTGTAGCAATCCTACCTCGTAACTTGATTGGAACAGGTGAAATGTACAGTTACGAAGTGTACGACTGCATCCATAAGCCTTTTTTGTTGACTGATTTGGTTAATATGAGTGAAAAGGCACTTGAAAAAAAGAAATTAGCTGATAAAGTGCAAAATCTAGAGCAAATAATGTCTGGGAATAAGGTTGTTTCATAGGGAAATTGTATATTATTTAAATTTATTTTCTATTTTTGATTTGTGAAAGGGGGTGCGTTAAAAAGCCAGAATACATTTTGTAAGAACTATAGTTGTTTTTATTGGTAGTATCAAGGTTTAATTTGGACTTGAAAAATTAAGAAGTAGCGTTGTTTGAATAATTCTTACAACAGCTTTTTTGAGGAGAATAATTAATGTTATATACTGCAGCTGTAGATACGCTTGCTGGGATATCGTTGAAGAAAGCCACGGCAATGAAACATAGCCTGACAGGCTTCTTAACGCTCTCCGTATTGGCGGGTTTTTATATTGGATTTGGAGTAATTCTGGCGTTTACTTGTGCAGCGCCTATTGCAGCAATAAATCCAGGCTTAGGTAAGATAGTGGCTGGTATGACATTTGGTATCGCATTGTCGCTAGTAATTATTGGTGGTTCTGAGTTGTTTACCGGGTATAACCTGCTTATTTTCAAAGGTACTCTAAGAGGTACAGTAACCTTTGCCGATTCTATGTTAGGTTGGCTTTGGACATATATAGGGAATCTTGCTGGTTCAATGATCTTTGCACTTATGGTTATTATGGCGGGCATATTTGCCCCAGATCCATGGAAGGCGTTTTTGCTCAAGGCGGCTGCCTATAAGTCAAATGGGCCATGGTGGGAACTATTCTTCAGGGGTATCTTCTGCAACTGGCTTGTCTGCCTTGCGATATGGTCGGCAGTAGGTAGGTGTACAAGTGATTCCGGCAAGTTGATTATGATATGGTGGTGTCTGTTCGCCTTCATTACATGTGGTTTTGAACACAGTGTGGCAAATATGACAATATTGACGATTGCGAATTTATTGCCTCACGACCCAGCGGTGATTTCATGGGGTAAGATGTTTGGTTGGAACCTCATCCCAGTTACCCTTGGTAATATTGTGGGAGGTGCCTTCTTTGTAACATTCCTGTACTGGTTTGCTACTGCCATGGACGAAAGGGGAGCCAAGAAGATGGAGGCTATAAAGGGCGGTTTAGGTGCGGGTGAGTTACCACGTGCCGGTGGTTCTCCAGAAGAGATTAAAGACATAAGAGTAAAGATGAAATCATAATAAATAATAGCTCACTTAGTATGTGTGTCTTAATTAAAAAAGGGCCGTTTTTTTTATAAAACAGGCCCTTTTTTATTTTAACAATCTGTTGAATAATCTTTGGACAGCAAATGTTGGGATTATTTACTGATATTTGCCTCGCCAATTGCGTAAAGCTTTCCGTTATTTGAGCCGAAATAAATAGTACCATCAGAATCTATTGCAGGCGAAGACTCGATTGCATCATCTGTTTCAAAGACCCATTTAAGTTTTCCGTCAGGATTAAGGGCGTAAAATTTCTTATCTCTTGAACCGAAATAAATTGTATTATCAGCGACGGTAGCAGGTGATGAGCGAATTGAAGCGCCTGTTTCAAAACTCCACTTAAATTTCCCATCGGATGTGAAGGCATAAAGATTATTATCCCCAGAGCCAAAGTAAATGTTTCCATCCTTGTCTATAGCCGCAGATGAATCAATATCGTAAAGGGTATCAAATGTCCATTCCAAGCCCCCGTTGGGATTAAATGCGTAAAATTTGGCATCTTCAGAGCCGATATAAATATTGCCGTTGGGCGCTATTAACGGCGAGGAGTCTAAAAGATACCGGGTGCCAAAACTCCATGTAGCCTTTCCTTCGGGTTTCATGGCGAATAGATAATAATCTCCTGAGCCGAAATAAATCGTGCCATCTGGTGCAACTGCAGGAGATGAAACGATATGATCGGCGGTCTTTTGTGTCCATTTTAATTTGCCATCCGAAGTAATTGCGTGAAGTTTTTTATCCCATGAACCCACATAAATTGTGCCATCTTGTCCGATGGCAGGGGACGAAATAATGCCGCCCTCAGTTTTGTATTTCCATATTAATTTGCCGTCAGAAGTTAGTGCATATAAATAACTATCCCAGGAACCAAAGAGGATTGTTCCGTCTTTTCTGATAACAGGTGACGATTCAACTTCGCCCTGGGTATCGAAAACCCATCTAAGCCCGCCTTCTCCGGTGACAGCATAAAACTTTTTGTCAGTTGAGCCGAAATATATTGTTCCATCTTCTCCAATAGCAGGCGATGATGTGACAGGTCCCTGTGCTTGAAAGGTCCATTTTAAGACAGGCTTTTGTACGCTGATGGAAGGACTGCGTCCCGTGCGCTGTAAGTCATGTCTAAACATGGGCCATGGCGTTTCGGCAAGTTGGGCATAAAGTGATGTTGATAGTGGGATAATAAGGAAGAAAAGAAAAGATATCGATAACGCAAAAAATGTGACAGATTTTTTTAACATTAAAATTTTCCTAATAGTTTGATTTTATGGAAAAATATTGTAGAAAATAAAGATAAAAACGTTGGAATTCAAGATACTCCCCTCTATGAAGAGGGGTTGGGGGTGTGTCAATAACTGAATTACACACCCCTTTTTTCCCCTCTTTCTATAAGGGAAAAGAAGAGGCATCATTCATTTATTTCCTTTATCCTTAAAGTATTCCCTTTGTTGATGGGACATCCTTTCTGCGTTCATCTATTCCGACAGCGTCCTTTAACGCCTTTGCAAGACCTTTAAAAATTGCCTCTGCAATATGATGTGCATTAGTGCCGTATGGCACGTTAACATGAAGATTAATGCCTGCGTTTACACAAAAAGCCTCTAAAAATTCTCCGATTAGTTCAGTGTCAAAACCTCCAATCTTTTCAGAATGAAAATTTACATTAAAAACAAATTCAGACCGTCCGCTTATGTCTATAGCGATATTTGCAAGCGACTCTTGCATGGGTGTGCTTGTGTTTGAAAACCGTCTGATTCCTTTTTTATCACCCAGCGCCTCTTTTATCCCCTTACCGAGACATATACCTACATCCTCTACTGTATGATGGTCATCCACAATGCGGTCTCCATTTGCCCGTATTGTAAGGTCAAACAATGCGTGTTTTGTGAGTAAATCAAGCATATGGTCAAGGAAACCCACGCCGGTGCTTATATTGCTTTTCCCTTCCCCATCGAGGTTGATTGTGAGTTCGATGTCAGTCTCTTTGGTCTTTCTTTGAATTGTTGATATTCTTTTTGTCATATTATTTACAGATAAGTTCTCTTAAATTTTTCAGCAAGGTATCTATTTCTTCCTTCGTGCCAATTGTAATACGGAGACAATCGTCAAGCCGTCTCAGGTTGAAATATCTTACCAGTATTTTACGCGATTTCAATGTCTGATACAAATGATTTGCAGAGACGCCCTTCGTACACCGTGTAAGTACAAAATTTGTCTGGGATGGATATACAAAGAAACCCATATCGCGAAGCGAATCAGTCAGATACTGACGTGTTTCAATTATTTTCTTGACGTGGGCCTTCATATTTTTTTGGTCATCAAGCGAAGCAACAGCCGCAGCAATGCTGAGGCGGTCCACGTTATACGAATCTTTTACCTTCATCATGCCTTGAATTAGAGATTCTTGAGCAATACAAAACCCCAGCCTGATTCCTGCCAGCGAATACGATTTTGAAAGCGTACGAAGGATGAGCAAGTTATCGTGTTTTTCAACCAGACTGAGGCAGTTATCTTCTGCAAAATCTGCATAAGCCTCGTCAATAACAATTACACCATTAATCTTTGACGCAATCTTTGATATTTCCCTGGATGGAATCATCGTTCCGGACGGCGAGTTCGGATTTGCAACAAAACCAACCCTTGCCCCCTTAACAATGAAATCCTCCGGAAGCGAATAATCTTCATTAAAATCTATATCGCATGTAACCCCATCCTGCAATTCAGCGAGCGTTTTATATAACATGTAGGAAGGATAAGGGAAAACAACCTTATCGCCCGGTCCAGCAAAACTGCGGATTATGATTGATAACAGGTCATCAGACCCGTTTCCAGCCATTACACGCTCAGGCTTTGTTCCTAACACCGCAGCAATCTTTTTCCTAGCCTCCGTTGCAACAGGGTCGGGATAAAGGCGGAGTTTTTCATTTACCGCCTCTTTTATGGCGTTTAACACATTTGGCGAAGGAGGATACGGGTTTTCATTTGTGTTTAACTTAATGTAAACACCGTCTTTTGGCTGCTCGCCGGGTGTATATCCCGACATCCTTTCAATATTATCCCTAAAATAACTCAAGCGCGTGTCTTTTATAATACTATTATTGATTAAAGATTTCTTTTTTTGGTAAGTATCTTTCATAGAAATAAAGTGTCAAATTAATAGCAAATATCTTAATTTAATACTAGGGAATTTCAAATTATTTAGTAATAGAGATGTTTCACGGAGTTTACTATGAGCATAAAAAATAGATGCTTCGCTTGCGCTCAGCATGACAAAGGCGAAGGGTTCAGCATGACATCGTGTCATTCTGAGTGAAACGAAGAATCTAATTTAAAGTACTCATTATTAAACTATTTTACCATCATCAACATCTTTATATACCATCTAATCTGATTTGAACAGACTTTGTATGTGCATCAAGCCCTTCAACCCTTGAAATTTCTACTAAATCTTTATAGACATTTTTCAAGGCACTTTTTGAAAATGTTATTACGCTTGATCTCTTGAGGAAGTCATTTACAGAAAGCCCTGATGAAAACCGCGCCGTCCCGCTTGTTGGAAGTACATGAGAAGGTCCGGCAATATAATCTCCCACAGCGACTGGCGTATAAGCGCCAAGAAAGATTGCGCCAGCGTGTTTAATCTTTGATAGCACAGCCCTGGGTTTTTGAGTCATAATCTGCAAGTGTTCAGGCGCTAAAGTATTTGTTATTTCAATACATTCATCAATACCTTTTGTTACAATAATAACGCCATATTTATCTAAGTATTTTTTTGTATCAGTACATCGTTTTATACCTCTCAGTTGTTTTATCAAGTCTTTATTAACCTTTGTTGCCAGTGACTCAGAACACGTAACCAGTATTGAAATCCCAGGCGAATGTTCTGCCTGAGATAATAAATCGGATGCCACAAAAGAGGAATTCGCATGTTCGTCGGCTATAATCAGCACCTCGCTGGGACCAGCAAGCATGTCAATGCCAGCATATCCAAATATCTCCTTCTTGGCAAGCGTTACGAAGATATTTCCAGGTCCAACGATTTTATCTACCTTTGGTATAGTTTCGGTGCCGAAGGCAAGCGCAGCTATGGCATGCGCCCCGCCAATTTTATATATTTCATTAATACCGCATTCGTTTGCCGCGACCAGTCTTTCAGGCGGGATTGCGCCGTCTTTTGCCGGTGGTGAGACCATAATTATCTTTTTCACACCCGCTACTTTTGCAGGTATGGCATTCATTAGTACGGTTGATGGATAAGATGCAGACCCGCCGGGTACGTAAACCCCAACAATATCAATTGGGGTGTATACAGTATCAAGTACGATACCATTAGCCCTTAGTGGTTTGACGTTACGGATGCGTATATGCTCTTGATATTTCTTTACGTTTTTAATGGCATGTTTAATTGATTTTAGAAATTGTATGGAAACCCTATCGTACGCACCTTCAATTTCATTTACTCTTACTTGAAAATCTGATGGCTTTATGGAAACTTTATCAAAGAGCCTGCTATATTTTACGAGCGCCTTATCCTTGTGTCTTTGTACTTTACGAATGATTTCAGAAACAGATTTTTTATAATTCAGGGATAGCCCGTCTAACACGTTTAACTGTCTCTTTAGTATCTCAATTTCCTTTTCAATATTGCAATTCCAGGTTTGAAATATCCGCATTATTTTTATTTGCCTCAAAAATTAACGAGGCATAAAGCCTCGTTTATTTATTAAATTACGGGTTGCTGATTTAATTTTAAGGAATTTTAAACCGCCTGTAATTGAAATACCTCGCCCCAGTACAAGTTGTTGGATTATTTAAATGTGTAAAAATATATTATATAAACCTTTAGTAAAAAAGGGATTATATTTGTTATTTGAAATAATGTCAAGGAAGTCAGTATAAAATATTTTTATTGAAAATGATATTGTTTTTATAATAATAATCTTGATGAAATATCCAGCTAGTTAAAGTCTTTTACAATTAAGCATGGGTAGGATAGGTTATGCCAAGTCGAACCAATCTATACCAATTACAAAAAAACTAAAAAATTTTATTGACACTTAAGTATTTATTAGCATAATATTAACACAAAGTAGATTACTAAAAGAGTGTAAACTACATGTAACAATAGGTTAAGGAGGAAATGGTCTTAATTGAAACAGTGTCATATACGAGACCAAAGCTAGTTGTTAAGAATTTCGTATTAATTTAGTTTTTTGAAAACTTTTAAGATACCAAATTTTTAGGCATTTTGTTAACCTTCTGATTTTGAGATTTGAATAGCTCCTTAGGAGCAACATATTAATAGAAAAATGGTATCTGCCCTATATAAAGCTCCATTCGGAGCGATATATGGCAAACCAGATTGAATAAATATGTCGCTCCTGTGGAGCTACTATCTTGCGCATAATGTCTTTTCTATTAATATGTCACCCCTAACGGGGTTTAAAAAAATATCATTTTGGTTTTTTCAAAAGACTAAACTGTTACAAATTTTCTTGAGTTAGCAGTATTGCCTGGTATATGTAGTGTGTTAAGGCTTTATTTATAAAGTACAGCTTAAAAGCGTTTTGCTGTATTAATCAATCATACGATAAGGGCAAACCCAGAGTGATCTGGTGACGCAAAGTAAAGGGTCTTTAAAAGAAACGAAGCAATGCAAGAAAGACAGCCTTACTGCCGAAGATTTTGCTGAAGTCTTTGACAATGAGGTTTTTTTATTTTATAGGGTACTGCCACGAATGCTGAACTCAAAATGCGGAATATTGAATTTTAGATTTTGTAGTTTAAATAAAGATGTTTTCGCACATCTTTTAGTTACAACCTACCACAGAAGAAAACACGCGTTTTTTAATAAAGCAATGTAAGCCCTTGAGGGGTGCAAGTAACGATGCCCTTATAGAGGGGTCAAGGCTTATGCAAGTCAACCTGTTATGCGATGGTATTAACTAATGAAAAAGGAGCTTGGGAAGTAAGGAGTATGTCTATTTTTAAAGCGTTTCTATTCGTATTCATATTAAACCTTACAGTTTTTGGATTGGGTTACGGATTAATCTGCGCGGCAGACGTGGAATTAATCCTTGGGACATCCAGCGCCTTCAATGTGGTAAGGGGTACGACTGTAGCTGGCGGGACAAGCACAATTTACGTGGGCTCTGCAACGGTCAGCATCAATTCAAATACCCAGGGCGCGATGCTCTACATCGCCGGTTCATCCTCCGCAAATACCGACGCATCACTGCACGTTGTGAACACTTCAGGCACATCAACCTTGTATGTTAGAAATGACGGCAATGTTGGCATAGGCACGACGACGCCTGCAACTACGCTGCATGTGATCGGCACGGTGACGGCGACAGGTTTTATAGGAGACGGATCGCAGTTGACTAATGTGCCGTCAACGCCTG
>Ga0209343_10000141_pt1 | contig 91116 bp, 87 predicted proteins | sample RifCSPlowO2_02_FD_184026 | JGI IMG/M metagenome (GOLD analysis project Ga0209343, IMG submission 184026) | Groundwater microbial communities from Rifle, Colorado - Rifle CSP2_plank lowO2_0.2 (SPAdes) (version 2) | ecosystem: Environmental > Aquatic > Deep subsurface > Groundwater | place...
TTTCATAAGTTCACCACAAAATAGCCATCTATCTGCTTTATGCTTGTGCCAAAGAGCTTATCTAGGTTGGCTTTTTCAAAAAATTTCTCATTCGTGTCAAAAAACTCTACCGCACCATTTGACATATAGAGAATTTTATACCCCAGTTTATGAGCAAGATTTAGGTCATGCGTTATGATAATTCTATTTTGGATTTTATCGCCTGAGAGAATTTTTGCCACTTTTTGCATTTTTTTTGGGTCTAGGTTTGCGGTCGGCTCGTCAAAGATTGTCAGTTTTGCACCGTGAAGCAGGGATGAGGCAATAAGTGAGAGCTGTCCTTCGCCGCTACTTAGAGTAATGCACGGTTTATCTTCCAAAGCTTTTAAATTTAGAAGTTCTAAAACCTCATCAACGGTTAGTTTAGAGTATAGTTTGCTAAGTTCGAGATACTCCCTGAGTGAAATATACTCATCAAAAATTTCAAGTTTCGGCGGTACATAATTTACAAGTAGCGAGCGCTGTTTTGCACTGTACATATTGAGTTTTTTGCCAAAGAGTTCAACGGAGTCTGAGTGCGAAAGAGCGCACAAAACTTTAGCCAAAGTAGATTTTCCTGCACCGTTTGAGCCCAGTATAATGAGGTTTTCGCTCTCGCTTAGATGAAAATTTATGTTTGTCAGTATGCTGTTGCTGAACTCTGTTATCTTTAACATTTAGTTTCCGTTTTTACTTTTGTAGTCATTTAAAATCTCTCTAAAATCTCGTAAAAAATAGACAAGTCTATCGCTTGGTATGCCTGAATACATCTTGTCAACTATGTAGATGGAGTTGGTTTTAGCCGCATTTATCGGCAACTCTAGCCAAGGATTTATTAAATTCTCTCTGCTTAAACCCATCTCTTTCATTGAGTGTGAGAGAAGTATGACAATGTCCGGATTTGTGGCAATAATGCCCTCCATATTTAAGACGGGCTGCCCTTTTCTTTGGCTTTGAAGAGCATTTCTATTTCCGCTTTCGTTTATGATGTCGTCAAAGTAGAGGTTCTGCCCAGCCACAAAAATTCTTGAAGAAAGAGAGGTGTTATGCCCCATAACGATTAAAATCTTTCTCTCTTTCGTTATATTTTTTAGCTTGCTAAGTTCACTATCTATATTTTTTACAATCTTTTTTGCCTCTTCATGCTTGTCTAATATCTTGCCGATTTCTAAAATAGAGCCTCTTATGTTTGAGAGTGTGTTAATATTTACTATTTTGGTTTTAATCCCAAGCTGTTGCAGCTGTTGGGACAATTTATAGCTGTTTTGCTGCATAATTACCAAAGTTGGATTAAGAGAGAGAATTTTTTCCAGAGAGGGGTTGAAATAGCCCCCGACTTTTGCGATTTTTGCAGACTCTTTTGGAAAGTCGCAGTAGGTGGTATTGCCCACCACCCTATCCCCGACTCCAAGCGCAAAAACTATCTCGTTTATGGAGGGAGAGAGAGCAACTACTCTCTCGTTGGCACTTAGCGTGAGCATAAAAAAGAGTGTTAAAAAAATAGTTTTTATGCCCACGAAACCCCCTTAAAATCTTAGTTTAAACCCTGCGATGGCAGTGGTCGTGAAGTTTGCAGGGTAGATGGCGTCATCTTGAACCCACAAACCGTTTCTTTGGTTAAACAAGTTATTTATTTTAGCAAAAAGTTCCAAATTGTCTTTTGTATAGGTTATAGATATATCCGTGCTTTTGTAGGCGTCTTGCTTTTGGGTGAAGTTGTTGTTAAAATCATCTGCCGCGTAAGCCTCTGAGCGGTACACTTGAGTAATAGCCAAAGTAGTGTTTTTGTTAGCAAGATAGCTAAGTGTCGCTTTGATGTTATGGTCTGAAACTCCGGGTAAATCGTTGCCTGAATAATCTTCGCCGTTTTCAATCTCGTCATCTATCTTTGCTTTAACGAAGTTATAGTTTAGCGCTACATTGAACTCATCTGAAATAAGCCATTTGTCGTAAATATCCAGACCGTATTTGTGAGATTTGTCTATGTTTGTGTTTCTTGCGTTTGCCCACCAGTTCGCCGCATCGGCATAGTAGTAAATCTCATCTTGTAAATCAATATAAAAGAGAGAGATTTTAAGCTTGTTGCTATTGGTTATATGGTTATAACCAAGCGTGTAGTTATGAGCTTGTGACGGCTTGACATACCCCATAAACGCACCCGTATTCCACTTGAAAAGCCTGTCTAAACTTGATGATTGAAAAGAGTGCGAGTAGTTCGCAAAAACAGAACTTTCTTTGTCAAAAGTATAGTTGTAGCCAAGTTCAACACCATGAAGCTTGTCTTTTTGATCTTCTCCGGTTTTACTCTCAAATGAGATATCTTCATACCTATAACCGACTTTGAGCGTATTTTTTCCAAGGTATAGTTCGCTGGCTAAAAAGAGCGCACCGTTTCTTTTTGTAAGGTCATTGTTCGTGTTTACAAGATTACCCTCAAAGCCGTCAACTCCTGCGGTAATTGCTATGCATTTGCTATCATATTTAAGAGCGGCTCTTACAGAATTATAGACATAATCCGTAACGGATGCATAGGTTACATAATTTGACATTTTCTCTTCGCGGTTCATATCTACATTTAAAGATAATTTATCGCTAAAGTAGTAACTTGCTCCTGCGCTAAGGGCATCTGTGTCGTACTCTTGTTCATTTGAGCCCCAGTTTGTAGCTCCCGCTTGTTTTGGGTTATTATTGTACTCATCGAGTGTTAGAAAGCTTGCGTAAATCAGATTAGTTCTTGCAAATGAGGCACCGGCTCTAAGTTCCAGCTCATCTGTCGGCAAATAAGTTATGTTGAATGTGCCTGTTGTCATGCTGCTCTCATCTCTCTCCCCGCTGCTGTTTATATTGCGGATGCCGTCACTCTTTTGCGCTTCACCGCTTGCCGAGAGGGAGAGCTTTTCATCATTATGACCTAGATAAAAAGAGCCATCAGCCGTACCGTATGTTCCCATATAAACGGTTATCTCTTTGGAGGTGGTTTGCTTGGTGGTTATGTTTATAACTCCGGCATTTGCCCCATCGCCGCTCTTTACAATGCCGCCTGATTTTATAATCTCCATTTTTTCAATGGATGCGGGCGAAATAGCCGATAAAAGAGGAGGTACCATATCGATATTGTTGATTTTTCTGCCATCTATCGTTATAACTATGTTTTGATAGCCATCGCCTATGCCGTAACCTCTAAAATCAAGTTTTTGAGAAAATGAATTACCGTAAGAGGGCATCGTGATAACTGAAGTTTGGCTGTTTAAAAACTCATAAATATTTTGAACATGCGCCATTTCTATATCTTCTGCCGTGTAAACCTCTACGGCATCTGTTGACCTTAGCTCATTTGTTCGTATAGCCGTTGAGGTTATGCTCAGCGGTTCTAGCTCAATATTTTGAGCAACTAAGGCGGTTGAAGCCAGAAGTGATAAAAGTATCTTTTTTTTGTGCATATCTAATTTCCATTATTTTTGTAATTTTGTTTTGTTATTGATGAGAGTAGAAACTGTTATGCAGAGGGAGGGGAGTTGTTCTTTACCGTAAGATGTTTGCCCTCAAGCGTACAAACAGATACGCTCGCGGCAGAAATTTTTTGCAATGATATGTAGGCTTGAATGGCAGCTAATGAGAAGTATCTTTTGCCAAACCCTTTAGGAATCATCTACACAAACCTTTTTAAATTTTTGCGATTATAGCAGGATGTATCTGAAAAATTTTTCTGCACACACCGTATTTTTATACTATCTTGTATAATGGCATCTCTAAAATGTTCCAAATAAAGGAGTCAAGAAGTGCAAGAGAACCGCCCTCAGTGCCGTAGAAACGCGTTTTATATCTCTTTAATATACTTTATAGTTAGCGTGGCATGGATACTTTTTTCTGATGTAACAGTAGCTTCTATGGTAGATAATGTGGATGAGATTACATCGCTTCAGATATATAAAGGGACATTTTTTATTTTAGCAACCACTCTTATTTTATACTTTTTGATCTACAAATATTTTCGCAAAATGCAGTCCCAATATGATGCAAACCTTAAGCAGATTAGAAAAAACAGGGAAATTAAAGAGAGTTTGAAGATCTCTCAAGGCGAACTCTCCAGATACGATATGCTTTTAAGTACTATAGTAAACAGCTCGCCTGATGCTATCTTTGCAAAAGATCTAATGGGGAAATATATACTCTTTAACAATGGCGCGGCAAATATAACCAATGCGGACGCAAAAGAGATGATAGGTAAGAACGACTACGATGTTTTTGAGCCCGAGATTGCGAAGCAACACCGAGAAACCGACAAAAAGATAATCGACTCAAGGGAAGTAGTGACATTTGAGGAGAGAAATATAACAAAAGACGGTAACGCAAATATACTTTTAGTCACAAAAGGACCTCTTTTAGACGAGTTTGGCGAACCGTTCGGGCTGTTTGGGATAGCCAGAAACATCACGGAGCAAAAAGAGCATGAGAGATTTTTAGAGGAGTCAAAAGAGAAATTTTATAACCTCTCTCATATCGACAAGGTTACAAATCTGCCAAACAGACTTTATATCAGCGAAGTTTTGGCACAGAAGTGTGCTATGGAGGTTCCGTTTTGTCTTATTTTTCTTGATCTTGATGAGTTTAAAATCGTCAATGACTCATACGGTCACCGCTTTGGAGATAAACTGCTTTTTGAGGTCTCCAAAATTCTTTTGGAAGTTTTTGACTCCAACATTTTTATAGCACGCATGGGTGGCGATGAGTTTGGAATAGTTGTAAACTTGAGCGATAAAAAAAAGCTAGAGAGATTGATGCAAAAACTGCATCATAAATTTAGCAACCCCTTTAAAATAGATATGGTGGATATTTACATTACGGCGAGTTCTGGAATCTGCATCTACCCGGATGATGCACAGAGTATGGAAGAGATGTATCAAGCATCAGATACGGCGATGTATAAGGCTAAAAAATTGGGAAAAAACAATTTTAGCTTTTATGATGAAGAATTTAAAAAAGAGGCTGTCGAATGTATGCAGATGGCTACAAGCCTCAAGCAGGCGATTGAGAAGAGTGAGCTTGAACTCTATTATCAGCCGCAAAATGATGCACAAACGGGAAAGGTTGTAGGGGCGGAGGCGCTTTTGAGATGGAAGCATGATGATGAAATGATACCGCCTGATGTTTTTATTCCTCTTGCAGAGAAGAGCGGTTTGATAGTGGAGATAGGAAGTTTTGTGCTCAAGAGCGCCTTTGAAACCGTAAAGAGATGGCGTGAGCTCGGCATTTTAAATAGCAGGGTTGCCATCAATGTTTCAGCGCGTCAGCTAACACATTTAAACCTAATAGAGACTTTAAAAAATATGATAAAAGAGAGCGGATGTGAAGCCTCTTGGATAGAGCTTGAGATTACCGAGAGTTCGGTTTTGGAAAATCCGAAGCTTGTAATCAGTCTGCTAGAGCAGATAAGAGAGTTGGGATTTAGCGTCTCTATGGACGATTTTGGAACAGGATACTCATCGCTTTCATATCTTAAAAATCTTCCAATCGATAAGCTCAAAATCGACAGGTCTTTTATTATGAACATAAGGAGTGAGCCAAAAAATCAGATAATCGTAAAGACAATTATCTTTTTGGCAAAAGAGCTCGGCATACATGTCTTGGCAGAAGGGGTTGAAACCGAGGATGAGCATAGCTTTTTGCTAGAGAACAAGATAGACTCCATCCAAGGCTACTACTACTCAAAACCGCTTCCTTTGAGCGAGATGCAGAAGCTTTTGGAGGCGTAGCTGTTTTTAAAAAGCCCCTTGCTCGTGTCTTGTATGTTCTACTTAGCCAAGCAAAGCGCCTCTTCATCATGCGCAATTCTAAGAACTCCATACCAGAAACCGCCTATGATAGTACCGATAGTTGCTAAAAGCATACCGTCATTGTCTTTAATGAGAAAATGTGCAACCAGTGCAAACGAGATAACCAAACCAATGTTCATAAAATATTTCATCTTTAATCCTTTTTTTGTGCTAAACAGCTATTTGTATCTATTTGAGATTTTGTATAAATCCCAAAAAGACCTTTTAGACCTATGCTCATAATGATGTTGTAAAGAAAAATTACAAACGCCACCATCATCATGGCACCGCAAAGAGCGGAGAGTACCATATATGTGTTATATTCGCCGTTGTAGTAAATAGTGCGTCTAAGCATTCCGTCAAGTCCTGCCATACCCATAAAAGCACCCATTCCGATGCCGCCAATAAGATGGAGCCAGAAGTGCAAATTCGCCAGTTTTTGACTATAAAGTTTTACCCCGTTTGTCAAAATCGGAAAAAGCACATATATCGCACTGTAAAGCGTCATTGTAAGACCTACCAAAACAGCGACATGAACATGGTTGCCGATAATCCACTGTGTGTTGTGCAAAACTCTGTTCATACCAAGGTCGGCTTGAATAATCCCCGCCGGAACAGCCAGCATAAAACCTAAAATACCGCCAAGCAAGAACTTCAACTCATTTGTCATCTTGAGAGGTTTTGCCTTGTAAAGTGTCGTTAAAACAATAAACACGGCTATACCCTGAGTGATAAGCTCAAAAGCGGTTACAACCTCGCCTGAAAGTACTTTTAGGAAGTTTGATTGCCCCTGATCGCTCATCAAGTGATGCGACCAAACAGTCCATGAAACCACCATCTCTAAAAACAGAGCAGCTCTTGCAATGTTTTGCATATATAAATCTTTTCCTGAGATTATCATAGCAAGCAAGTACCAAGTACCCGCAACAAAAACTAGCACAAGCCCGTCTGCAACGAGGTCAAGACCCCACCAAAATATATTTTTATATAAAAGTGCATCAACCCAAGTGTGATCAAGAGAAAGTCCCATAAGACCGCTTCCCACGAAATAGATAAGAATTAAAACCCCTGCAGTCATAATAACAATGGCATTAAGCCCGACATCAATCGTTCCTCTGGCAATAGCGGCGATTGGAAGCGGAACCAAATGCTTAGTCTCTTTTTTTCTAAAGAAATTTGCTATTGCCGTGAGTCCGAGTGCCGATTTTAGAAGTTCGACCGATGGCTGTTTTTCCCATCCCGCAGGAGTGTAAACAATCGTTTTAAAGATATTGTATGTATAAAGAAAAGTACCGACCATAATACCGACAACACCGACTATATAGACAATCCCGCCAATAGCAGAAAACTGCTGCATATCGGCAGGCAGCGGCCAGTAGAGAGTATATAACGGTGCATAGCTGAACAAAAATCCTGCAAGCCACATAACAAGCGTACCGCCGCCTATAGTTATCCAAGACCAGTTCGCCATTTTTAGGCTGTATATCGGTTTTTCCATCAAGTACGGTGTTAAAAATAGAAATGCTCCAAATACAATCATATAAGAGGAGCCAAAAATCCCGACCATAGGATGCACCGTCATAATCGAGAAGAAGTGCGTCTCATCTATAAATGGAAGAGGTTTAATCTCATACATTCTCATAAGCATACCCTCAATGGCCGCCAAGCCGTAGTAGAGCAAGCCTATTACAACAAATCTCATTGCAATCTTTTGCATCGGCGTCATGCTCTCATGCCTGAGACCGCCTTCGTTACCGTCTATAACTGTTTTAAAAAAACTCATATGTCTGCCTCCTTTATCTCATAGAGTGGCTGTCATCTTCTTGACAACCACTTACTACAATTGCATCTTCAACAATCATTTGCGCGCCTTTTGGACCCGAATACTCCGTAGAGCGGATGTAGTAAGTTCCGTTTTTGTGAAATATCCACATAAGGTCATTTCTGTTATTTGGAACGACTTGCATCTGCGCAACTAATGTATGGTTTTGTCTAAAAATCCCAAAGCCGTAAGTCAAATCATTGCTATGCGCATCAAACACGACATACTTGCCGCATGGAACTTGCATCGGCTTCTCTTCAAGAGTGATGTTGTGTTTTTCATAAACAATTTTGAAACTCTTTTCAGCTTTAATGTTTGCTCTATCCAAATCCATAGGTACCCACGGTACGACATTGAAAGTTAAAAAGTGCAACCCTGTTCCAATAACTGCAAGCGAAATTGCATAACTCCAAAAATAGATAGGTTTAACCACCCCTTTAGCTTCCCCAGCTTGTGTAATGCGATAGCCATACCAGCCGATAAGCGATATAGCCAGTAGAGCATAAATTGTATATACAAGCTTTAATGTGCCCAATATATCAACCGAATCTGCCATTTTTTCTCCTTAAAGATATTTTAATTAAAAAATTAATAGTAAAACTTTATCACTTTTTGTGAATTTAAAAGTCAGTTAATTGTATAAATTTTAATCACTTGTTTTTATTAAAAAAATAGACAACTATCGTATAATCATTTTTATAATTAAACTATTTAGGATTTTAGATGATTAAGTCAGTATGTGGATATTGCGGTGTCGGCTGCGGAGTGGAGTATGAGGAAAATAAACTAAGCGGAAATGCTTCGTATCCGATAAACAGAGGAAGCCTCTGTCAAAAAGGCGCTTCGGGACTCTTAAGCATCCATCCGCAAAATAGACTTACAAAGCCTCAAATCAGAGAAAATATAGAAGATGATTTTATAGCTTCTACATATGAAGAGTGTATAGCAGCGATTGCAGAGAAGATTAAGCAAACACCAAAAGAAAAGGTGGCATTTTACCTCTCAGGACAGCTTTTAACAGAGGATTACTACATAGCGAACAAGCTTGGCAAAGGGTTCATCGGCACAAACAATGTAGATACAAACAGTCGAACATGCATGTCAAGTGCGGTTGTAGCACATAAAAAATCCATCGGTGCGGACTTTGTTCCGCTTAGAATGGATAATATTTTTAGAGCAAATTTGCTTATTTTGGCGGGTGCAAACACGGCAGAGGCGCATGTAATCTTTCATAACAAGATAAAAAAAGCAAAAAAACAGGGTCTCAAAGTTGTGGTAATCGACCCAAGATTTACGGAAACAGCAAAGAGTGCGGATATTTATCTGCCCATCAGAGCGGGAAGCGATATAGATTTTTTTAACCTTATCTCTAAACGCCTTATAGAAGAGGGGTTGTATGACAAAGAGTTTGTGCAAAACCATATAAACAATTTTGAGTTGCTAAAAAATGGTCTGAATGAGTTGAGTTCAGCCGAGATGTTGGAGAGAACAGCTCTTTGCAGTGAGCAGTTTGAGGAGTTTTTTTCACTCTACAAAGAGAGCCAAAATATTATCACGGCATGGACTATGGGGCTAAATCAGTCCTCTCAAGGGGTGGATAAAAACTTAGCACTCATCAACACGCATTTGCTTAGCGGAAAAATATTTAAAGACGGAAACGGACCGTTAAGCCTTACAGGTCAGCCAAACGCAATGGGCGGGCGAGAGGTCGGCGGACTTGCCACTATGCTGGCTGTACATCTTGGTTTTGATGATGAGAGCGTAAAAAAAGTCTCAAATTTTTGGAAAAGCGATAAAATAAGCAACAAAGCAGGATTGAGTGCTACTCAAATGTTAGAAGCGGAACTGGAAGTTTTGATAATCTGCCATACAGATCCTATTTATCACCTTCCAAACAGAAACAAAATGGAAGCGCTTATGCAAAAAATTCCGCTGGTTGTGGAGATAAATGCTTATGAAAATTCGCAGAGTGCAAAGTTCGCCCATATAAGGCTTCCCTCAGCTCCATGGGGAGAAAAAGAGGGAACGCAAACTAACCTTGACAGAACCATAACAAAGCAGGAGAAACTTGGTAAAACATTTCAAAATATCAAAGCTGATTGGGAAATTTTTAAGCTTTTGGCATGGGAGCTCGGATATAAAAAAGAGTTTGACTATAAAAATCCTAAGGAGATATTTGAGGAGTATCAGGAGATGACAAAACTGAATAGTTATATGGATATATGCGAAGCCTCTTATGATGAGCTCTCGCATAAACCCTTTGTCTGGGGAGAAAAAATCAAAAACTTTTTAACGCCGGACAAAAAAGGAAATCTATTTTTTGTGCAAAATAAAGAGCTTAGCGAAAAAACAACGCAAGAGTACCCTTTTGTGCTGCTAACTGGCAGAACAAGAGATCAGTGGCATAGCGGGACAAAATCGGCTTCAGTGCCGTCACTTTTAAAATACAAAGAGCTTAATTTTTGCGAGATACACTCGGCAGATGCCGATATGTTGGGCATAAAAGAGGGTGATGAGATAAGAGTTGCTTCTAAAAGAGGTTCCCTTATTACAAAAGCCCTTATTACCGAGTGCATAAGAGAAAAAACTATATTTATACCCATAAGTAACCGTGAAGTAAATTACCTGACAAATGATTTGTTAGATAAGGAGTCGTTTCAGCCAGACTATAACCATAGCGCCGTGAAAATAGAAAGGCTGTATAAAAAGTAATCAACAAACTGTCTAATCCTATATGCAATATTGTTACAATATTGTCAAGAATATAGGATTGGAGCTCAAAATGGAAGAGTTGCAAAAAGCTTACGAAGCAAGAGCAAAAAAAATCAACAAAGTAGAAGAGTTAAAAGCATTAAGAACTCCAAAAGAGGCGTTTGAGCAACTGGAGTATTATGCAAAAAACGGGTACGACTCCATAAGCCAAGAGGATAAAGATTACTTTTTAAAATGTTTTGGGATTTATGATAAAAACTCTACAACTCCGCAAAAATTTATGCTTAGAGTCAGAGTCTCCGGCGGACATTTAAACGCAAAGCAAGCCAGAGTTTTGGGGCTTATTGCACAAGAGTTCGGGCAGGATTACATTGACATCACAACAAGAGCGCAAGTAGAGTTTAGATTTCTTGATATAAAAGATTTTCCGACTATATTTCAAAAAATGCAAAGTGTCGGGATAAGTTCATACCAAACAGGAGTGGACAACTTTAGAAATATTTTAAATGACCCGCTTGATAGTTACGGATTTGACAATATATTGCCATCGCAGGAGCTCTTGCTTGCTCTGGAGAGCAAATTTTTACGCAATTATGAGTGGATTTCGGCACTTCCTAGAAAATTTAACACCGCCATTACAGGTTCAATCTCTAACAGATGCAATGTTTTTGGACATGACTGCTCTTTTGTTTTGGCACAAAAAAACGGTCTTTACGGTTACAACATGTATCTTGGCGGAAAAGTGGGCAAAATCGCAAAAAGCGCAGATATTTTTCTCTCATCTGCCCTTGAGGTTGAAAAAGCGTACGATTCCATAATAGACATTTTTAAGAGATTTGGTTTTAGGGACAACAGAAACAAGAACAGACTTAGTTTTCTCATTGAAGCCGTCGGAATGGAGGAGATAGCTAGAGCCATAAGAGAAAATGCGGGAATTGATTTTGCAACTGCCGGCGAGACTATGACAAAACTTGATTTTAACGACCCAGACCATGGAAAAGTTCAGCTTCGCGATGGAAGTTTTGCACTTCATATGGTGGTTGCAGGCGGAATTTTCAGCGGAAGCGATTTAGTTGCTGTTGCAGATGCCAGCGAGAAATTTGGAAACGCAGAGATAAGATTTGATGTTGAGCAGAGCCTTTATATACTCGGCGTAAAAGATGTAGAAGCACTTTTAAAAGAGAGCATATTTGAAAAATACAAAAGTGTCGACTCTGTTTATAAAAACCATCTAATAGCATGTGCGGGTTCTCAGCACTGCCCGTTTGGGGTTATAGAGAACAAAAGCGATGCGATAAAAATGGCGGAGTATTTAGAGAAAAAAGTGCCGATTTTTGATGCAAGAGTTAGAATGTACTGGTCGGGATGCGTCAAAGGATGCGGATTGCATGGGCTTGGCGACATCGGATTTGAGGGGTGCAAAGTCAAAATAGACGGTGAAATGGAGGGAGCCGTAAATATTTCAATCGGCGGAAAACTCACAAGTGAGGGTGTTGAGGGGTACACTGTTCTCAAATCGGCTCCGCTTAAATATGCACATTTTTATGTTGAGAGTTTGATGGTTGAGTACAGGAAACACAAAGGCGCTTTTGAGAGTTTTGAGGAGTTTAACGAGAGGATTTTAAAGCTCTACACTCCTGCGGCAATCGGTTTTATAATGAAACTCGGAGCGTACTTGCGAGAGAAAAACATTGATATTGAAATAGGTTTTAGCGATAGAGTAAATAGTGGAAAAAATGAGGAGTTTGAGCTTTTTGAGATAGGTAGAAAGGTTTATTACAAACTAGCAAACAAAGAGCCGTACTCGGCGTATGAGAGATTTACAAATGCGCTAAAGAGTGAAAAGTTGCAAGATATCCGAGAACTAGCTCTCGGAGTAGATGAAAATTTGGCGCTAATGTGTGAGAGAATTTTGGAGACAAAAGAGCAGAACAGGGCGGTGGTATTTTCTGAAGTCGCCCAGTTTATATCTCTTTTTTAGTTTCATACGGATAAATCGTAAATACATTAAACCCATCTTCATGAGTATATGAAAGCTCAAAGCGATGTTTGTTTAATATTCTTTTTACCAGACTAAGTCCCAACCCGTATCCGGTTTGATTTCTAGAGTTATCGCCCTGCGTAAACGCTTCGCATAAAAACTCTAGCGGTTTTTCCAGCTTTTCGCCTTTGCCTTTTACGGATATTTTTTTATCTTCTACGATGATAAATATAGGTTTTTGCACACTATATTTTAGTGCGTTATCTATTAAATTTTTTAGAGCAATAGAGAGGTAGTTTAAATCAGCATCAATGCTAAAGTTTGATTCTATTGAAATATTTACACTCGTTTCATCTTCAATAAAAAGTTTTGAGAGTGACTCGTTGATAAGTGTTTCAATATCAAAGGTTTGTATATTTAATTTATTCTGGTTTGCATTTATTTTTTCGATGGACAAGAGTTCATTAGTCATCTCATCGAGTTGAAACAGTGCTTTTTTTAGAATTTTTTTGTATTTGCTATCTTCTATCATCTCTATTGCCATTATTGATTTTGCAATAGGTGTTTTTAACTCATGTCCTATGTCCCTAAGAAGTCTTTGTCTGGATGTGATTAAATCCTCAATATTTTCTGCCATTAAATTAAATGTTTTGGCAACTTCCCCTATTTCAGCTTTACAGCTTGTTTTTATCCTTACGCAGTATTGCCCCTCTCCAAACCTTTTTATACTTGCACTTATCTCTCTTAGCGGATAAGTCATTTTTAAAATTATGAAAAACAGAGTCATTATAATGAGTATATTTATTAAAATCATATAATTTAGAAGTTCTTTGTCTTCAAAATTTTTCTTTTCTAATTGTTGTAGAGCGAGTATCTCATCATCAAGATATTTCATATAGAGCAGATATTTGTCATCTTCATATTTAAAAATTTTTATGCTCGATAGTTCAGTGGTGTACTCATAAATGGTGTGAGATGATTTTAGGTAATACTCTTTATCTTCAATAATTTTAAAATTCAGTTCTTTAAATTTTTTTTCCAAATTTAAGGTATCACTGTCGGTTAAATATTTAAACAAATCTTCTGAGATATGAATATATTTATCCTCTAAAACGGTTTCAATGGTAATTTGAGTCAGTTTATTTGCTTTATATGATACAAACATCATTGAAGCTAGGCTAATAATGAACAAAACTATAACTTTACTAAATATTGACATGATTCAACCTATAAATTTATATCCGATTCCCCACACGGACTTTATGTATCGGGGGTCTTTGGGGTCATCACCCAACTTGTGTCTTAGATTGCTTATGTGCATGTCAATAGCTCTATCTTTGGAGTTGTATTCTATTCCGGCAACGGCGTTGGCTATGGATTCTCTCGATAATGGTTTAGCTATGTTTTTTAAAAAAAGATGCAGAATGTCATACTCAATTTTTGTTAAATCAAGCAGCAGACCATCTATCTTTATCTCGTGGGAGCTCTCATTTATCTCAAAATCACCTACTATTTTGCTTTGGCTTGTATTTCTTCTTAGAATTGAGTTTATGCGCAAAACCAGCTCTCTTGGCTCATATGGCTTTGCAAGATAATCATCGGCACCAAGGTCAAACCCCAGTATTTTGTCGCTCATCTCTCCTCGTGCAGAAGATATAATAATTGGAACATTAGACATGCTTCTGATTTTTTTACATACATCAAACCCGTCCATTTGCGGCAACATCAAATCAAGCACAACAACTGAGTATAAATCTCTGTTTTTTTCAAGATGTGACAGTGCATCATTTGGTTTATCAAAAGAGTCTACATGAAACTCATAGTTTTGAAGATAATCCCCGATAAGCGTCTGCATATCTAAATCATCTTCGATAAGTAAAATATTGTGCATTACTCTACCTTCCATTCGTCAAAATAGTGTGTAAACTCTTCTCTTTGCTTTCTGCTTAAAACAGTATGAATATTTTTTAAGAGTTTTATTTCTATCTCTTTTGTTTTTTCATACAGCTCGTTATATAGTTTGTTTAACTCTTCTTTGTTAAAACTATCTTTTATAAAAACTTTCTTTATTCCGTCCTCAATATTCTCTTTAAAGCTTCTATACTCTTTTAAATCTCTTTTGAACTCTTTTAAAATTTCTTTTATTTTTTCATTTTGTTCTTGCGATAGATTTAAGTGTGAAAGCTCTTTGTTAATATGCTTTTCATTGTGATCTTCAAACCCGCTAGAGAACAACAGGCCGGAAATAATGAGCAGCAGTATTATAAGTTTCATAACTAGACTCCTTTTGCTATTTGAATATCTCTGTCATTGAGCAAACCGCGTTCTATATTTTTATGACACGCTTTGCAGTTTGATATATTACCAACCTTTTTGCTTTTAAAGATTGATTTGTCTATGGCATCGTGCTTATTTTGCCAATACGCTGTTTTTGTTACGGCAATTGTATCACTATTTTTTATACTTTTGAGAATTTTTTGAGCAGACTCTTTCGTTGAAGTTTGCGCAGAATTTTTAACTAAATAATCTTTTATTGAGTTTTTATCCGCTTCATCAAGCGAAGCATCATCTCCAAAATGGTTCTCTAAATCATCCATCATCTTAACCCAAGACTCTTTTGGAAGTAGATAGGGCGGGTAGAGAGTGTGACAACTAATGCACTCTTTGTAAAACTGTTCATGTTCAGCTCTGTAATCAACCGCTTTATTTGAATCTTTTATCAATATATTTGATGGGGTCAAAAGAAGGTATGTAAAAAGAATAAGCGCCAAACCAATCCATAAAACTCCAAAAAGCTGTTGAAATCTTGTAAGTTTTACGCTTTTGCCATCACCCTCTTTGTACCCGAATATCATTGACTCGACCGCTTTTGAGTTGTGCAAAAATCTGTCCAGAAGCGCACCTGCAATGTGAATGAAAATTACAAACATAAAAGCATTTGTAAAAAACTCATGCATATCTTCAAAAAAATCCATATCTTTATAACGCGAAGTGTTTAAAAAAGATAAAATGCCCATGCCCTCTTGCGTGCCAAAAACTACAACTCCGCTTATAACAGATGCTAAACCTAAAATAATCATAGCGATTATCGCCCAGCTTGAAGCTGGATTATGCCCCGCATACTCTTTTTTGTTGCCAAAGATATTTAACAAGTACTCTTTTAAATCTTCTATATTGAAATTAAAATCTTTAAATTTAGAGTGTTTAACATCCAAAAATCCCCATGCAATGCGAAACAAAAGGAGCAAACCGATTGTATAGCCGACTATGGCATGGTAATCAAGCAGGTTTTCAAATTCTGCTATTAAAAAAATCGCGCAAACGGCAATAATCAGTAGTATATGAAAGAGCCTTGTAAAAAGGCTCCATATATAAGTCTTAGTCATCTTCCCATTTTCCGTAATTTGGAATATTTATCTCTCGCTCACTATACGAACCTTTGTCGGCTTTTGTATGACATGCCATGCAGTTTGCCAAAGATTTAACATCTTTTTGTTCTATGAGTTTAGGTTTTATCCCTTTATGCTCTTTTATAAAATAGCCTGTTTTTGTTATGGCTACCGGAGTTTCAACCGCAGGGATACTGTCATTGATTTTTTTACTTCTCTTATAGTTTGTAAATTTTTCTGCCGAATTATCAACAAGATACTTCAATATTTTTTTCTTATCTTCCGGCTCTAACGACGCATCAGTACCAAAGTGATCATTCAAGTTTTCCATAACCTTTTTCCATGATTTGCTGGGAAGAAGCCCTGGTTGATAAGCAAAGTGGCAACTTGCACACTCTTTTATATAAAAATCATCCGTTACCGGAGCCACATCTTTTTTGCCACCAAGAAACGAACCATCCGCCATTAAACTCCCAACTACTAACAGTGATGCAAAAACTACTTTTTTCATAATATCTCCTTTTATTTTTTATTTATAATGTATGTAACTACATCGCCTTGCTCTATTGCCGTGCCTTCTCTTCCATAAACATCGTTAAAGTTTCTTCTTAACCATTTTTTTACCTCTTTTACATCAGTGAATCTCTCTTGATTTGCTAAGGGAGAAAGAGGTTTTATAACTTTATTTGTATTTGGATTTAACCCATTGACCGATAAGTTACTTGTATGGCAAGTAACGCATGAGATTGGATTGCCTTTTTTATCTGTCTGCTTTGATGTAAAAACCTTTTCACCTCTGTCATAATCAAAATCTTTAAAATTTGGATTTTGTTTTTTTGCTTCGGCTCTTAAACCATTCATAAACTCTTGCATTTGAGGATTTAACTCTTTTGCTTGAATCAATGAAACCATAACCAATGAAGCAAGTACTATTTTTTTCATTTTTAAACTCCTGTATTTTTTAGATATTAAAAGTTTAAGAGAAAAGTGTCAAGATTTGTTTGACAATGTTTTGACAAATTATTGACAATTTAACATCAATAAATAAAATATATGGATATTTTAGAGACTTTGTAAAGAAAGTGTAAAGAGATTGTAGTACCGTTCTTGACAATCTTGCTTTAAACTACTAATATCTAAAAACTAAAATTACTGAAGGGGTCAAAAATGAAATTATCAAGAGGAACTGCTCCGTTTCTAGCTCTATTGTTAGCAACGGCTACATACGCGGTTGAAAATGTAAAAGTTGACGGTGAAGCAAAGTTGTGGTATCAAACTGGTAACAAAAGCATAGATTCGTTCGACATGTTCAGACAAGAGAGTACCGTTGGGCAAGCTGCCTTGGAACTTGGTGTAAAAGCGGATCTTTATAGTGGGCTTAAAGGAAATGTCAGAGGAATTGTTTTAGATTCACTTGGTTTGCAAGATGACTATATACAAGATATTTCATCGGCCGGCGCAGGATATGAACACGGTTCTTACTATAAAACGCAAATATGGATTTCAGAGGCAAATCTTGATTATAAGATTTCAAACACTTCTGTTATTGCAGGTCGTCAAACACTCAATACACCGCTACTTTTTACAGAGCGTTGGAATGCGTCGTATAACACTTTCGATGCTGTTGTTGTAATAAACAATGATATTCCAAAAACTACTTTGGTGGCTGGATATGTCGCTCAACATAATGGTGGCGCTCATGCGGGAAATGCAACTGAAATTGTTGCTTTTCCAAGCACAACAATGCATAGCGGTGAATTTTACGGTTTTGGCAGCACTTATAACGGCAGTAGGGTAACCGATGGCGAAAAAGGAGCTTACTTTTTTGGTGCGATGGTTAAACCGATTGATAAGCTGGTTGCCAATCTGTGGTACTATGATGTAAATTCAATTCACAAAGCTTACTGGGTAGATGCCGAGTACAAAATTTCAAATCTCATTTTTGGCGTTCAAAACAGCGGTATTGATAGAGCGCTTTCTAGTGCAGATGACGCAATGATTACGGCGGCAATGGTTGGTTGTACAATAGATAAATTGAGTGTAGATGTTGCTTACTCAACAACTGATGAAGGAAATGCCGGCACAGCTACTATTGTTAATACTGCAACAGGCGATAAATCAAAAGTATATACTCAATCAGTGTTTCAAGATGGTGCAATGGTTGGTACTCGCGATACAACGGCATGGAGAGTTAATGCAGGCTATAAATTTGACCCTGTAAAACTTAGCGCTTCTGTTCAAAACACAAAACAAGATTCTAGTACAAGCATGAAAGAAGGCACGGAGTTTGACCTTATTGCTACGGCTAACATTGCTAAACTTGTTGATTTGACTGGTATGTATATTCATAGAGATGTTGATATGAAGACGGCAAGAGATTTTCAACAAAATGCTGTTCGTTTGATTGCTTCGGTGAAATTCTAAAAAATTACTATATGCGTGACCTATAAAATACTCTCCTACAAGTAAAAAAATAGGTCACTGCAAACATTGTATAAACTTTAGTTTGTATCTTTTAGTACAAGATACCTTTATCTGGGTGAGCTTCTTCGCCCATGATTGTTGCTTTGTCATCACTAGCCGTTTGAGTTGCGCTAAGCGTTGCTGTTAAACCAAGTATTAAAAGCATAGCTGTTATAACTTTTTTCAATATACAGACCTTCCTTTCATTGATTTTAATTCACAAACTTTTTCATTGTTATTATTAAATTTATGAATCGTTATAAAGTTATAACAAAATAATGTTAATATCAATAATTATTATGACAACATAATAAAAATTTATCTGAAACAGAGACGATATTACACATTTTGTCACGAATTTATCAACACAAGAAGAATAAAGTTAATTATCGTCATAACAATAAAACCATTTTTATAAAAGAGAAGTGGTGAACGCTCTAAAATTGAGCTGTTTTTCTCAAAGAACGGTTTTACTTTTTGCGGGTTTTTAAGTTCATACATCATCTCCGAATAGTGGGCGTATCTCTGATTTTTATCTATGGCAATAGCACGAAGTATTACGCACTCAAGCCAATGCGGTATATTTTCGTTGTAAAAACTTGGTTTTTTTGCCTCTTTGAATACCGGAGTTTGAAAAGGCTCTATTTCTCCATACGGATACTTTTTTGTAAGTCCCAAGTAGAGGGTGACTCCAATGGCAAATATCTCGCTTGATTCGCATATAGCTTCATTTAAAAACCTCTCAGGAGACAAAAAACTCGGCGTTCCGGCTTTAGAGTTTATGGAAAAAATCTCCGTAATTGAACCAAAGTCAATAACCTTAAAAGTTATGTTTTGTCCATCTGTTTCAAGCATAATATTTTGAGGTTTTATGTCACCATGAACCAAATCACTCTTTAGTAGAAATTGTGACATATCAAGTAAAACCCCGCCAAGTTCGACTGCATCATCAATTGTTAGATTTTTTTTCTGGAGCATATCGCCAAGATTTTCACCTCTAATGAGCTGCATAACATAGTATCTTTGGGTTCTGTTCTTTGGGATAACCGCCTTTGGAAAAAAATCAGCCTTGAGCCTTTTTGCATTCCACGCCTCTTTAACGAAAAAATCCAATACTTTTTCGTCATCAATTGCTTCAGGAGAAGGAAATTTTAGAACATACTCTTTTGTTTTTTTGGAGCATAACCAAGTTCTATCGTTTGGAATAAGTGATTTTTCAAGTTTGTAGCCATCTATGATTTGCTCTTTTTTTAGCTGGTAGGGAATCGGTAATTTTTGATGTTTGAGTATCTCTAACTCACTCATTTGCAAAATTTCAACAACAACTGCCGTCGTGTCATCATCAAGGTTATCATTTACTAAAGAACTGGCTTTTTTTACCAAAGAGTGAGCGCCAAAATGTATGTTTTTTTCAAGCAAATCAAGACTTAAAGTGTTGTAAAGCCCGTCACTGCAAAGGACTATTTTGTCATTTTGAGAGAGAATATTTTCAAAGTAAAACGGCTCAACGCTTTTTTCACCCCCGATTGCTTGAGTAAGTATATGACTTCCTTCCTGCATAACATGGTCAAAGGAGAGTTGCGTCAAAGAGCCGTTTCTGTGCAGATAAACCCTGCTGTCTCCTACATTTGCGCCGTAAAGCCTGTTTCCCTCTATCACTACAAGAGATAGAGTTGTCAGAAGCTCGGCTCTTTCGTAATTTACCATGCTCTCTTGATATAAGATGGAGTTGATTGCAGAGATGAAAGTTCGTATTGATTTTTCGATGCTCCAAGCACGAGGGCGGATTTTAAAGTTGTTTAAGAGGTAGTTTGCAGTGCGTTTTGCCGCCTCGCCTCCTGCTTCAGCACTTCCGACACCGTCACAGACGATGGCGATGGTAATGCTTCCGCTGGAGAGAACGGCGTAAAAATCATCACTTGTTAAATCTCTCCCTTTTGCAAGGGAAAATGCAGAGCTTTTTATGTTTTGTATCAAATTCTACCGCCGGCGTTTACGCCCCATGTAGTTCTCCATCTAGTTTTTACCAAACTGATCCCAAGAAGTGCGACCGCAACAAGTCCGCCAAAAATCAAAAATCCTGCAGTGTATCCGCCAAAAGTCTCTTTACTCCATCCAAGTATATTTATAAGCAAAGTTCCTCCGAGTCCGCCGCCGGCACCGATTAATCCTGTCATAATTCCTATATCCTTGCCAAATCTTTGAGGAACAAGTTGGAAAACCGCCCCATTCGCCATACCTAAGTTTGCCATAATCAAAAAGAGAACTAAAATCGCAAAACCAAACGGCAAGGCAACCAAAGCACTTAAAAGTATCAAAGCAAAAACCAAACCAAAAAATATGTAAAGTGATTTTACTCCGCCAAGTCTGTCTGCTACGGCACCTCCGACGGGACGAAGAATAGCTCCCGCAAAGATACATAAAGCGCCAAAATAACCGGCTACAACTTTAACATTTGCCTCATCTAAAACCTCTAAGCCAAATGCGCTCATATCGGCTTGATAAGTGTTCATAAGATAAACTTTCATATATCCTGCAAACCCCACAAATCCGCCAAAACTTATGGCATAAAAGAGGTTAAACCACCAAGTATCTCTGTCTTGAAGCAGTTTGCCATAATCGCGAAGTTTCTTTACTCTAGGAGTGTAAACCTCCGCTGGCGCATCTTTTGCCATAAACATATAGGTTACAAAGATAATGCTTGATAAAACTGCACCGACTAAAAATACGCTCTCCCAGCCCCAAAGTTCGGCAATTTTTGGAGCAAAAAGAAAGTCGATTACTACACCGATGTTTCCGGCTCCTGCAATGCCTAAAACAACACCTTGAAGTTTTGGCGGGTACCATTGACCTGCCTGCGGAAGAGCAACTGCAAACGATGCACCTGCAAATCCAAGTCCCATCGCAACGACCAAAAGCTCATCGTAAGAGATGTTTGCACCTCTAAAATAAGCGTAAAACAGAACTGCAATAACTAAAAGTTGAGAAGCAAGAGCGGTTTTTTTCGCACCAAACTTATCGACGCCAAATCCTAAAACTATGCGCAAAATTGCTCCGGCTAAAACGGGAATGGATAGAAGCGTTGCGGTTTGTGATTCGCTCATTATAAATCCGCCAACTGCCAAAGATTCGGCAATCTCGCTAGAGAGCGGTCCAAGCATAGTCCAAACCATAAAACTAAAATCAAAGTATAAAAATGCAGCTAAAAGTGTCGGCCAATGTCCTTGACCTCTTAGTGCGCTAAATCCAGCCATAACAACCTCCTAAAAAAGATAGGAAAATTATAGTGACAAAATTGAGCCATTTTCACAGTTAGTTGATTAAAAAATAATCAGTAATAAAAAATATTACGATTAAAAAATAGACATTAGTATAATATTGTGATTTTTATTATAAAAACTCTTTGTATCTGCTATTTCTTTTGTGTATCTTTACTTATACTTTTTATATACTTGAGTATGTTTTCCAAGCATAATAAGAGTTAAAAAAGTACCCTCAATAGCAAAAATCAAAAGCCAATCATTTTTAATATGTATAGATTCAAGTTCTAGCATAGTGCCTTTGAGAGGATGTCGTTTGTATTTTTTATCAATTTCTTCATTATTTTGAAGTTTTTGGATGATTGACTTTAGTTCATCAAACTCTTCATCTTTGTATTTTCCACTTTTTTTATCTCTTTGGATATCTTTTTGAAATGACTTTTCAACTTTTATTTCAAGCATTTATCAAATACCCAAATCCTCAAAAAGTTCGTTTGCTGTTTTATATATTTGTCTGTTTTTATCTGATTTGATGTTGCTTGCCCTTTCATTTAGCTCAGCTGAAGGCAAACTAAGCTCAAAAGGAATTTTTTTCTCCATCGATACTTTTGCTAAAAAAAGATTTACAGCATCTCCAAAACTAAGTCCAAAACTGCTAAAAACCTCTTTTGCTTCGTTGTAAAACACATCATCAACTCTTACACTTGTTTGCATTTTCATCTTATAATCCTTACGACTTTTTGTATATTATAATCCGTTTGGAGTATGAAGTCAAGGAAAATTTGGCAAGATTCCAAATGTGTACAAAAAATAAAACTCACCGCATAAAAAATATTGAACCACGCAAAGCCGATGCCACTTGATGAGATGCGGAGGCTGCTAGAAGCGCAGTTGTTTTAAGTGTGATAAAATCTCTTTATGAAACTATCACACTTAAAACAGATAACTGCCTACCTGCAAAAATTTACAAAAATATCAGCTATTTATAGAGTAAGCGACACCATTATAAAAGTTGCGTTTGACAGAGATGATGAGCTTTACTTTGAGATGCAGCGTTCAAATTCAAAAATATTCAAATGTACTTCTTACGCTCGTTCAAAAGTCTACAATGCCCCTTTTGATGTGCTTCTTGCAAAACGATTTAACCGCGCAAATATTTTAAACATAGAGCTTTTCGGCGGTGACAAAATTATAAGATTTAAAACTTCCGTGGCTTCGGCGTACAAGGAGGAGACAACATATCTGCAGTTTGAATTTACCGGAAAATATACAAATGTGATTATCTTAGATGAAGATGAGACAGTTCTTGAAGCACTTCGACATGTTGACCTTTTTTCATCGTTTCGTGAAGTGAGGGTTGGACAGAAACTCTTAAATGTTCCGCAGGCTCCGTTTGAGGCAAAAGAGTATCCTCTTGATGATGTTGAGCAGTTTTTGTATGATGAGTATGCAAGAGAAGAGCAAGAGAAGTTGGCTTCACTAAAAAAGCAAAAAATCTCACTTTTAAATAAAAAATTAAAAAAATTAGAGAAGCTCATCGATTCGTTAGATGATGAAAATGCTTTGGAAGAAGAGGCTTTAAAATACCAGCATTACGGAAATCTTCTTTTGGCAAATATGCACAATATCAAGCCATATCAAAAGGTTGTAGAGCTAGATGATTATGATGGCAAAAAGGTTAAAATAGAGCTTCACAAGGAGTTCTCATCTGTTGCAATGATGGCAAATTCGCTATTTTCAAGAAGTAAAAAAGCAAAACAGAGAGCTCTTCATATGCATATAGAAAAAAGTTCTTTAATCTCAAAGATAGAACATATGAAACTCTTTATACACACGGTTGAGGAGGCAAAGGATGTTGCAAAAATACAGCTTCTTTTCCCAAAAAATGTTCAGGCTAAAAAAATAAAAACAAATGATTCGATTGAGACTTTTTGGATTGAAGGTTATAAAGTAAGCCTTGGAAAAAATGAAAAAGGCAATGTTGAACTGCTTCAAAATGCAAGAGCAAAGGACATCTGGCTCCATATGAAAGAGAGACCATCGGCGCATGTCATCATAACTACGGACAAGCAAAATGTTCCAGATAGCGTTATAAAAGGGGCGGCGAGATTATGCGTTGATTTTACAATATTTCAGCAAGACAAGTATTTGGTCGATTATACCCCAAGAAGAGAAGTGACGATTCAGAGCGGTGCGAATGTACTTTACAACAAGTATAAAACTATAGAAATAGATACGAGGGGCTAATACAATATGGCAGTAGGTTTAGTGGGAAATACAATCTATGTTAATCAGCAAACCGCAAGCGTCTCATCGCTCGTAAACACCCATAACAGCCGTATAGATTTTCAAAATATGGCGGCTCATGCTGCTGCACAAGAAAAAGAGAAAGAGGTTGCCGAAATCCGCCCAACGGAAGAGACTTATCAAGTCGACCCAGACCGTGAGCATGAAAAAAATGAGGCAGACCAAGAGAGTAAAAGAAATAAAAAACAAGAGAAGTCAGAAGAAGAGGGCGAGAGCCATCCGCCTCTGCATATACTAGATATTAAAGTCTGATAGGTTATAATTATCCAATATTTAATTAGGGATTGCAAATGAGCATACTTACAACTTCCAAAGAGAGAGTTACTACAGGCTTAGTCCTCGTAGCCGCTGTACTTCTTATTGGTTTAATAAACAATTTTTATCTTATGTGGTTATTCTTAGGAGTAGTCTATATTTTAGCGTTTAAAGAGGCTATGAAGCTTTTTGATATTCACAGCAGCAGCTTAATATACTTCGCTGTCGGACTTTGGTTAATCGCTGCGGTATATCCTCTCAGTGATGACCTTTTTGTGCTAGCCGGTGTGGCTTATGCAAGTGCTGTTGCTTTTAACAGGGAGTTATCTTGGAAAAATTTTCTTCCGTTTATCTATCCGACGGCAGGAATGCTTTTTATCTTAAGTATGTATCAAGAGTATGGCGTGATGTCTCTTTTGTGGCTTTTAATAGTTGTTGCTATGACTGATATAGGGGCTTATGCAGTCGGTAAAAGCATCGGTAAAACTCCATTTAGTCAAACTTCTCCAAACAAAACCATAGAGGGTGTTCTTGGCGGAGTAGCTGTAGCAACGATTGCCGGTATGTTTGTTGGACTTAGCATAGTTGATTTGGGTATATCGATTATAATCTCTTTTGTAGTCGCGGTCAGTTCGATTTTTGGTGATTTGTTTGAGAGTTCATTAAAAAGAAATGCCGGAGTAAAAGACAGCGGAGATATTTTACCGGGTCACGGCGGTGTTTTAGACCGCATAGACGGCTATCTTTTTGGGGCTATAGTTATGCTTGTGCTTTTAAGAGGACTTGTGTAGGTGATACTACTCGGCTCTACCGGTTCTATCGGCGTAAATACGCTTGAAGTTGCAAAAAAATTCTCAATGAGTGTTGAAGTGCTTGTTGCCGGCAATAATATCGAGCTGTTAAACAAGCAGATAAAAGAGCATAACCCAAAAACAGTCGTTGTCGCAAACAAAGAGGATGTTCTTAGGGTAAATCATCCTCATGTTTTTTATGGGCAAGAGGCAATTTTAAGAGCAATAGAAGATTCTTCAAGCGAGTTGGTCGTAAATGCGCTTGTCGGCTTTTTGGGACTTCGTCCGACACTTGCCGCTCTAAAATGCGGGAAAAAAGTAGCTCTTGCCAACAAAGAGTCGCTTGTTGCTTGCGGTGCTTTTATAGACACAGCCAAAATCCAGCCTATTGACAGCGAACACTTCGGGCTTTGGTATCTTATGCAAAACCGCCCCGTAGAGAAGATGATAATCACGGCAAGCGGCGGAGCATTTCGTGACTGGGAGATAAACAAACTTCAAAACGCAACTCTAGCCGATACCCAAAAACATCCAAACTGGTCGATGGGGCAGAAAATCACCATAGACAGCGCAACAATGATGAACAAAATGTTTGAACTCTTAGAGGCTAGATGGCTCTTTGGAGAGGGCAAATATGATGCGATAATCGAAACAAAGTCACTCATCCACGCGCTTATCGACTTTAAAGACGGCTCAACCACCGCACATTTTGCCCATGCAAGTATGCAGCTCCCCATCGCTTTTGCGCTTAATGGAGCGATGCAAGAAAATATCCTCCCGCATGTGGATTTGCTAAAAGTCGGCTCTTTGGAGTTTCGAGAGATAACGCGTGATAGATACCCGATTTGGCAAATAAAAGATGAACTCTTAAAAAACCCATCCCGCGGGGTGGTAGTAAATGCCGCAAATGAAGCGGCAATCGAAAAGTTTATAGAGAATAAAATCGGCTTTATGGATATAGCAAAAATAGCCATTGGAGCGTATGAAAAGTTTAATACTTGTCCAAAAAACGTTGATGATGTATTTGCTATTGATGAAGAGGTTAGGAGAAGTATATAATTATGCTAAAATTCAATTCATTAAGTAAATAAATGTTGAGTATTAATGGTAAGTCTGTGTAAAAATATGACAAAATGCAATAATTTTTTATTTTGTCATATTTTTAGATTAGAATAAATAAAAAATAAGGTGAGTCTCAATGCTGACAGATTTTTCTCTAAATGACTTGATAACTAAACTACAGTTTATTCCAAAAGAAAATAGTGTCAATGTTTACCATAAAAAGTATTCAAATCATAATGATTACAATATAGAGATTGATTTAGATAAAAACAGTATTGATTTTGGGAGTAATATTTTTTTTAACGATTTCAAGAACTCTATTCAAAAAATCACAAAAGAAGAAGATTTGGTTGTGCTTGAATGTGTAAACAGACTTTTAATAAAAGGCTATAGTCCAAAAAATATAGTACTTGAAAAAGTTTACCCATCAGGTCACGGTACGAGCGGCAGATTAGATATTTTAGTAAATAAAGATGATGCTTCTGCTTACATGATGATTGAATGTAAGACTTGGGGAAAAGAGTTTGACAAGGCACTCGCTAAACTTCAAAAAGACGGCGGACAACTTTTCACTTACTTTCAACAAGATAAAAATGCAGAAATTTTAGTTCTTTACGCATCTAAAACTACTAAAAATAGTGTTGAATATACAAATCAAATTATTAAAATAGAAGAAGAGTACAGAGCTACGAGTAATGTAAAAGATTTTTTTGATAGATGGAATAAAACCCCTAAAAACAATGGTGTTTTTAATGATTGGAACACTCCTTACAACTATAAAAGTCAAGCGCTTACGCCTAAAGATTTAGTAGATATAAAACAAGAAGACAGCAGTTTTATATTTAACCGTTTTATGGAGATACTAAGACACAATGTCGTATCAGATAAGCCCAACGCTTTTAACAAAATATTTACGCTCTTTCTTTGTAAAATCATGGATGAAAAACATACAAAAATAAATGAAGAACTTGAGTTTCAATGGTTAGAAGGAATTGATAATCATGTCAAATTCCAAAAAAGATTAACCGACCTTTATCAAAGGGGCATGAAAGAGTTTCTTGATAAAGAGGTGACCGACTTAAGCGATAAAGAGTTTGAAGAGAAATTTGGCATACTTGACAATAGTATAAAAGAACGACTGTTGGAAGAGTTTACAAAAATAAGACTTCAAAAAAATAATGAATTTGCTATAAAAGATGTGTTTGATCAAGAAACGTTTGAAGAGAATGCAATAGTCGTTAAAGAGATAGTTGAACTGCTTCAAAACTATAAAATAAGATATACAAAAAAACAGCAGTTTCTAAGTGATTTTTTTGAGCTTTTATTAACAACCGGGCTTAAACAAGAAGTTGGACAATTTTTTACACCCGTGCCAATAGCAAGATTTATAATCAGAAGTATCCCTTTTGACAAGATAATAAAAGAGAAGTTAATTAAAGGTGAGAGAGACGAACTTTTACCAAATATTATCGACTATGCAGTAGGAAGTGGGCACTTTATAACCGAAGCAATGGATGAAATACAAAAAGAACTTAACAGTATTGCAACAGATGATTTTATACAAGATACGGCAAAAAAAATTATAAGTTGGAAAACAGACCATTTTGATTGGGCTTATGACTATGTTTACGGAATCGAGAAAGATTACAGACTTGTAAAGACTGCTAAAGTTGGGTGTTATTTACACGGAGACGGTTTGGCAAAAGTAATTCACGGAGATGGACTTTCCAACTTTACAAATACGAAAGAGTTCAAAGGGAAGTTGGCACATAGCGATAAAAATTATCCTCAAGACAATAAAAAGTTTGATACCGTGGTTTCAAATCCGCCGTATTCAGTCAGCGCTTTTAAAAATGTAAGTAAAAAATTTGACGGTAGTGATTTTGAACTTTACGACAGACTAACAGACCAAAGTAGCGAGATAGAAGCTTTGTTTATTGAAAGAACAAAACAGCTCCTTAAAGATGGCGGAATAGCAGGAATAATACTTCCAAGTAGTATCTTAACAGGCGGTGGTATCTATACCAAAACAAGAGAGATAATATTTAAATATTTTGACATCGTAAGCATCACCGAACTTGGCTCAAACACTTTTATGGCAACGGGAACCAATACAGTAGTGCTTTTCTTAAGAAGAAAAAACAATATGGAGCATGTCAACATACAGGTTTCAATAGAGAAACTCTTTGATAGTAAAAAAGATATAACAATCAATGGTCTTGAAAAACCACTCTCAAAATATCTTTCGTATGTATGGGAAAATATAACTATTGATGACTATATAACATTGATAGAAAAAAATGCAAATACAACTATCCAAAACCATGAGATATATAAAGAGTACACCAAAAAGTTTGATAATGTCCAGAAGATAATGGAGATTGAAAAAGAGAAACTTTTATATTTTATCTTGGCATATCCCCAAAAAGTCACAGTTGTAAAAACAGGTGAGAAACAAGCAGAGAAGAAGTTTTTAGGTTATGAGTTTAGTAACAGAAGAGGAAGCGAAGGTATCCATGCAATTGCTAGAAGTAAATCTATAGATGAGTGTACATCTTTGTATGATGAGAACTCTTATGTCAATAGCTTAAAAGCAAACAGTTATATCTACAGTGCGTTTACCGGTCAAACAAAAGAGATAAATGAGAGTTTAAAAGAGAATATCTCTTATATGGATTTAGTAGATATGATGAGTTTTGACAGAATCAACTTTGAAAAAAACATCTCATTAAATGCTAAAAAAAAATTTAAAATTGAGAGTAAGTGGGAGCAAAAACCTTTTTTTGATATTTTAGAGATTGAATATGGCACAAGAATAGTAAAAAAGAGTACAGAGGGCTCTTTGTATCCAGTATATGGTGGCGGTGGGGAGACATTTTCATCAGATGAGTTTAATCGTGAAAATAGGGTTGTAATATCAAGATTTGGGATGTCCCCATACTGTGTGAGACAAATTGATGGAAAGTTTTTTTTAAATGATTCTGGTTTTACAGTAAGCTCAAAAGACATGAATATTCTGCACCCTAAATATTTAGATAGTTACTTATTTGCGATGCAAGAGTATATTTATTTGTGTGGCAGAGGAGTTGCACAAAAAAATATGGATATGGAAGAATTTAAAAAAATAAAAATTCCACTCCCTCCAAAAGATATTCAAGAAAAAATCGTAAAAGAGATTGAAGCTTTAGAAAAAATTGAACAAAAGAATAGAATTGAAATTAAAAAATATGAAAAAGAAATAAAAACTATAATTGACGACTTGGAAATAAATAAGAAATATTTACTTACAGATGTTTCTGAGAATTGGGATAATAAAAGAAAACCAGTAACAGCAGGAGACAGAGAAAGTGGAATATATCCATATTATGGAGCATCTGGTATAGTTGATTATGTAAACAATTATCTAATAGATGATACTGTTTTGCTCATCTCTGAAGATGGTGCAAATTTAAAATCAAGAGTCTATCCAATTGCATTCTCAGCTACTGGTAAAATATGGGTAAATAATCATGCACATATATTAAAATTTGATAATACAAATACTCATAAAATTGTTGAGATATTTTTAAATAAAATGGATTTATCTCCTTATATTACCGGTCAAGCTCAACCAAAATTAAATCAAAAAAACCTAAATGAAATTAAAATCCCTCTTCCATCACCCGAAGAACAGAAAAAGATAGTTGCTCAAATAGAGAGCATAGAAAAAGAGATACAAAAAAAAGAGCATGAATTAACAAATATTCCAAAGCAAAAACAAGCTATCTTAGACAAGTATTTAAAATGATTTTATCCATAGAGAGTTCCTGCGATGACAGCGCCATTGCTATAACAGAGATTGCCACAAAGAAGCTTCTTTTTCACAAAAAAATATCGCAAGAGCTGGAGCACTCAGTTTATGGCGGAGTTGTTCCGGAGCTTGCAGCAAGGCTTCATGCAGAGGCACTTCCTAGGATTTTAGAGGAGTGCAAGCCCTATTTTGATGGTTTAAAAGCGGTCGCAGTTACAACAACTCCTGGGCTTAGTGTCACTCTTGTTGAGGGTGTTGTTATGGCAAAAGCTATCTCTATCGCACTAAACATCCCTATAATAGGCGTAAATCATCTTATCGGGCATATCTACTCTCTCTTTATAGAGAAAGAGGCTCACTTTCCTTTGACTGTTCTGCTGGTTTCAGGCGGACATACGCAGGTTATGGAAGTTAAAAGCCTCATGGAGATAAAGACGGTTGCAAAAAGCATGGATGACAGTTTCGGCGAGAGTTTCGACAAAGTGGCTAAGATGATGAATCTCGGTTATCCGGGAGGACCTGTTATAGAGAAGTTGGCAAAGGACGGAGATAGAAAAAGGTATAATTTTACCGTTCCGCTGCATCAATCGCCGCTTATCGCTTTTTCATACTCTGGACTGAAAAATTCGGTTAGACTGGCTGTTGAGAGTGCAGAGGCGGATGATTATGAAGATATTGCCGCTTCGTTTGAGCATATTGCTACGGCGCACATCATACAAAAACTAAAAAAGTATTTTAAGGAGGTTTCACCGAAAACATTTGCGATAGTAGGCGGAGCAAGTGCAAATCTCTATCTTCGTTCACAGATTGAGGAGCTTTTAAAACCTCACGGGGCAACGCTGCTTTTGAGTGAGTTGAAATACTGTTCAGACAATGCGGCAATGATAGGAAGAGTGGCTTTAGAGATGTATGAAAAGGAGATGTTTAGTTCGCTTGATGAGCTTGAAATCTGTCCCAAAAGTGTCATTTAACTTAAGATGTGCTTAGTATCGGGCTCTATTTTTCTAATTAAGAGTTAAATTATCCGATTTAAAATATACTTCCTCATCAAAATAGATAATTAAAATAAAACAGAAGGAGCCAAAAATGGCAACTACAAAATTCAAAGGTACAGAAGTAGAGTTATTAGGAAATCAAGTAAATGTTGGTGATAAAGCGCCAGAGGTTACAGTTGTAAATTCAGCTGGTTTAGGTGATGTAGTTGTTGGCGGTGCTCAAGGACAAAAGCAGCTAATCATAGTTGTTCCATCACTGGACACTGGTGTATGTGCTACTGAAACTCGTAACTTCAATGCAAGAGCTGCAAAGCTAGAGGGTGTTAAAACTACTGTTGTTTCTATGGATTTACCATTCGCATCTGGCAGATTTTGTGCTGCTGAGGGAATTGACAAGCTAACTGTTGCATCTGACTTCAGAAACAAAGATTTCGCTAACGCTTATGGTGTACTTCTTGGCGGTTCAGTTCTTGCAGGTGTTACTTGTAGAGCAATTTTCGTAGTTGACGCTAATGGCATTGTAACTTACAAAGAAATCGTTCCAGAAATCACAGAAGAGCCAAACTACGACGCTGCAATTGCTGCGGTTAAGTAATTAATCTATTCTACACTCCCCAACTTCTCTACACTAAAGGGCTTCGCGCCCTTTAAAAATCAAGTAAAAATTTGCTACAATAATTTTATCTTTAAATAAGGATTTTATTTATGAAAAAAGTTTTATACACACTTACATGCGGGGCTATTTTGGCTTCTAGCGCAATGGCTGATAGTGCAAGAGTTGAAATGGGTGCGGGCGCATGGATGCAAGAGTCAAAAGGAAGCGCATCTTACACAGACGGCGGAGCGGACGGCAGTTATGTTTCAAGTGAGAAAGATAGTACTGAACCTTATGTTTGGGCTCTTATTAAACATCCTGTTCCAATTCTGCCAAATCTTAGAGTTGAGTATGTTTCTATAAAGGATAGCGGTATTGCAAGTGGAGAGTTTAAAGACTTTGATATCGATCCAGCTCCTTATACTACGCTATCTTACGATGTGAAACAGTATGACATCATCCCATACTACAATATCTTAGATAATACGACTTGGTTTACGCTTGATTTGGGGTTAGACATTAAAATCGTTGACGCATCTTACAACGCAGCACCTACAACTGGATTTTCAGGTTACAGAGACAGCATGACTTTTGCCCTTCCGCTTCTATACGCAAGAGCAAGAGTTGAGATTCAATCAACCGATATCGGTCTTGAGGCTGATATAAAGTACATCACAACGGGCGATTCTACCGTTTATGATGTTAGGGCAAAAGTTGATTACACTTTTGATTTTACTCCTGCTATTCAACCTGCTTTAGAGGTAGGCTATAGAGTTCAAAAGCTAGATATTGACGAAAGCGATGTTGATGCAAAACTAGATATCGAATTCTCTGGATTTTACGCAGGTTTGATGCTTCGTTTTTAAGCTTTTCAATCCATCCATTTTCGAGGGTCGTAGCCGTCAGTCGGTCGCACAACCCTCTCTTTTGGCAGCTCTTTTACCATAGTTATAACTTCGGCTTCGTCAACAGGGCTTTTTCTAAAAGAGTTTTCAACTTCTACAAATCCATGTTTTTTAAAAAAACCGACTGTTTTTTCATTATTTAAAACACTAACGCTCATTCTCTCAAAAACCGCGCCAGCTTCTAAAAATAGCTGTTCCAGCATTGCAGAGCCGATGCCTTGATTTCTAAATTCAGGCATAACCGCGATTGTTAAGATTGGCGTTTCCTCATCTATAAAAGCGTTTGCTTTGTCGTCCTCTTTTAAAAGTCGTATCCAAGCACCGCCTGCGATTTTATGCTCACTTAGAGCATAAAGTCCGAGATCTTTTGAGGATAATCCGTAAAATCTGCAGTAGATGTCAAGCTCCGGAAAATCTTGGAGTTTTTTGTTCGCCTCATCAAGACGGTAGGCATAGTGGAGCATATCGGTTGCAATTTTTTGCTCTGAAGACCTTAGAAAATAGAGTGTTGGTTTCATTATGTTTTATATCAGACTAAGTCCGACTTTTCCTTTTTCTTCATCTATTGAGACAACCTCTATTTGAGGCAGATATTGGTTTAGAGATAAAACTTCAAGCGGATGTGAAATTTTGGTCGGACTCATTTTTGAGATGTGAATCATGCCGTCATTTTTGAGCCCAATGTCCACAAATGCGCCAAAATCGGCAATATTTCTGACAACGCCTGAGACAAAACTCCCGACACTTAGCATTTTAATATCCGTTATGCCGTCCTTAAACGGGATAGGCGGCAACTCTTCTCTTGGGTCAAATCCTGGTTTTTGCAGCTCTTTGATGATGTCTTTTAGCGTCTCTTCTCCAACGCCAAGCTCCGCAGATTTTTGCTTGATATCAATAGTTGCCAAATCCAAACCGATAAGTTTTTTCGCAACTTCATAACTCTCAGGATGAATTCCGCTGTTGTCAAAAATATTTTTACTGTTTTTGATACGGATAAATCCGACAGCCTGTTCATAAGCTTTTTTACCTAAACCTTTTACTTTTAAGAGCTGCTCTTTAGTCTTAAACACACCGTTTTCTTCTCTAAAAGCGATGATATTTTGAGCCACTTTTGCCCCAACTCCGGCTACATAAGCCAGAAGCGAAGCCGATGCCGAGTTTATGTCAACACCGACGCGGTTTACTAGGTCTTGCGTAACATCGGTCAGTTTTTTCTCTAAAAGTTTTTGGTCAACATCGTGCTGATACTGCCCGATACCCAAACTTTTCGGGTCTATTTTAACAAGTGCAGCCATCGGGTCTTGAAGCCTCTGCGCTATTGAGATAGCACCTCTTATTGTTACATCAAGGTTTGGATACTCCTGCGAGGCTATCTTTGAAGCGGAGTAAACTGAAGCACCGGCTTCTGATACAACCGTATAGTTTAGTTTCGCATTCTCATCTCTGTTAAGTCGTGCAAAAAACTCCTGAGTCTCCCTTGAGCCTGTTCCGTTTCCAATAGCTACGCCGGTAATGTTATACTTTTTTGTAAGAAGAAGCACCTTCTTTTTGGAGTTTTCATAATCTTTCTGAGGCTCTGTCGGGTAGATAACACACGACTCCAAATAATTTCCGTTCTCATCTATGACGGCTAGTTTGCATCCGGTTCTAAATGCGGGGTCAACTCCTAAGATAACTCTTTTAGTTACCGGCGGAGTCATAAGAAGCTGGTTTAGGTTTTTGCCAAAAACAGATATTGCCGCTATGTCGGCTCGCTCTTTTAACTCAGAGTGCACTTCTCTCTCGATTGAGGGAAGCATAAGGCGTTTTAATCCGTCTCTGTATGCTTCAAAAAGCAGCTCTTTTGAACTTGAAGCATTGCGGGGAATTTTGTACTCTCTTATGTTTGCTTCGATTCGCTCTATATCAACGGCTATCTTTACTGATAGCTCTTTTTCGTTAACTCCGCGCATAACAGCTAAATAGCGGTGAGACGGAATGTAGGCGACTTTTTCACTTTTACCGGCAAAGTTTTTAAAAGTGCCGTTTTCGTCGAAATTCTTTGTTTTTTTAATCTCTAAAATGCCTTGGCGAAGCATATTGCTACGGATGGCTTCACGCTCGCGAGGCATATCGGCGTAACGCTCAGCTAAAATATCCTGCGCACCGGAAATGGCTTCATCTACAGAGGCAACATTGCCTTTTATAAACTCCTTGGCTTTTGCCTTAAACTCCTCAATACTCAACTGTGCTTTTTCTAAAATGTTAGCAAGCGGTGTCAGCCCATTTTCTATGGCGGTTGCGGCACGGGAGTTTTTTTTCTCTTTGTATGGACGGTAGATGTCCTCCAAAACGCGCAAACTATCCGCTTCATCTATGCTTTTTTTGATAGCCTCGCTCAAAATTGCTCTCTCGGCGATGAGCCTTGAGACCTCCTCTTTTCGCTCTAAGAGTTTTTTGGCACTTATGTAAATTGTCTCAAACTCACGAAGCACTTCATCATCTGCTCCGCCCGTCATCTCTTTGCGGTATCGGGCTATAAAAGGAATCGTCGAACCCTCGTCAAGAAGCTTTAAAATATTTTCTATATGCTCTTTTTTTAAAGCCGTTTTTTTGGTTAGTAAATTTATTAAATTGTTAATATTTTTTTCCTACGCACTCAATAAAATCTTTTTCGCTCAAATCTTCCACAAGCGTTTTAAAATTTTTAAGAGCAAACAGTTTTACATCTTCGCTTTTAAGGGCTTTTAGCTCGTTTGAGAAACCGCCCTTTGAGATAATTACGGAGATATCCGGCGTAAGCTCTGCCGCATCACACTGCTCTTTTAATCTTGTAAGTTCACTCTTTTTTGCTTTGGAATTTGAGTATTTGCAAATTCCCGCAATGATTTTTCCAGAAGCGGTTTTTGCCAGAATGTCTATCTGTGTATTTCTGTCCCAATAGCTTCCTATCTCTGCGATAGGGTCATCTTTGAAGCTTTTTTTCATAACTTCCATTGAGAGCTTTTTAAAAGTAAGCTCGTAAAACTCGCTCTTGCGGTTATTAAACTGCTCTTTTGCCTCTTTGTAATCACCCTCTTTTATGGTTTTAAAAAACGGAGAAACAAATGCAAACCAAAAACGCATAAAAGGGGTGTTGAAATTTAGCTTCTCATCAATCTTTTCATCTGAATCAGGCGGAGATTCTAGCGGAAATTCAGTTTTTAGGAGATTTTTACTGCAAAGTGCGTCAATGGCATTTTCGCCCTCATTTCTTGATATGCGAGCTCTCTTTAGCGCAGAGTGAACTCTCCCATCCCCCATTGCAACGGCACTAAGAAGTGAGTGACTCACTTTGTCGCTCTGCGTAATCTTTGTAATATCACCGTGAATGTAGGTATAGTTTTTTAAAACCTTGCTCTCTATAAGCTCCTCAAGGCTCTTAGTCATATCAACACTCCAGCTTGTCCCGCCAAAAACAGAAAAATACTCTATCGCCTGCTCAAGCTCTTGCGGCTTATTTTGAAAACAAAAAGAGCGAAACTGCTCTAAAAATGTGGGATATTTTGCCATGAGAAAGCCTTTGGTTGGTTTTTGAAATTATACTTGAATTATGCGTAAATACGAGTTAGATTGGATGTAATTCTTTATTACATCTAATTTATTAAAACGCCACCGTATAATTAAATCCGCTCCAAAATTGGGGGTCTGCTCCTTTGGTTGAAGCGTTTAATGTTAAAGTAAATCTTCCTATGTCGAATGTGCTTTCAATTCCAAGAGTTGCTCTCATCCAATCTCTTTTATACTTTTCCCCATTTATTTGAAATGATTGCAAACCAATCAACTCCCCACTTATACCATTAGCTTCTTTATCTGTTCTATGAACCCCTTCTAAAGTTGTTATAAGTCTATTGTCTTCATTGAGTTGAAAGTTGGAATCAATACCGTATCGATAATCGGTTACACTCTCTTTATATGCATCAAATTGTGCTGGAAATCCTCCGCTTATTTCAGTATATCCATCTGTTTTTAATTTAATATGATTGTATTCTACATAAGGGTGAAATAAGTCTTCTTTTGCATGCCATTGAAGTCTTGCTCTAAAAGCCTCTATTTTTTGATCTGTGCCGGCATAAGAGGCATCTAAGTTGCCGGCATTTTCATACCCTCGTTTGATGTCAAAATCATTTTTACCATAAAGATAAGTCAAAGTAGCATACAGAGGTATTTGTGTGAGAAATTTTATGTCTGTATCAATAGCTACATAATACCCGTCTGCCTCACTTTTACCGTTATACAAAAGATCGCTCTCCCCACTAGTTCTTCCATAAGCAATACTGTATTTTATATCTTGATTATAACTATATCCCACGCCGATTTCGGCAAGATAAAAATCGTCTTTGGAGTCATATCGTTTATCACGAATATAATCTCCTGCAAGCCACATATAGTATTTGTCATCTATTGCTCTGTTTGCTCCAGGGTGTCCATGTGCTCCATGTAGTGCAGTTTGAGCTAGATTTATCCCTTGCGTAGTCATATTACTAACACTTGCAATAGAGTTTATTAAAGTGGTAAGACCTATAAGTCCGCTCCCACCTCTTGCAATAAAAGCTTCCAGCCCATTAGATGAACTACCATACCCAACGACTACATTTCCATCGTCACTAACTCCGGTTGCACCGAGACCACTCCAGCCTGTTAAGGTATAACCATCCTCCGCTAACCATTCGTTCAAAGATTGCATACCTGTCGCTTGTGTCCAGCGAAATGCTTCTCTTCCGCTCCCTGTAGTGCCATCACCTACAACTACACTTCCATCGGCATTGACTCCTACGGCATAACTATTAAAAGCACCGCCTGCTAAATCTCCAAGACCAATCATACCTGCTTCTGTCCAGCGAAATGCTTCATACCCATTCTCTGAATGACTCTCTCCAACAACTACGCTTCCATCAGCGCTAACGGCATATGCTGCACTATAAAAAGTACCGCCTGCCAAATCTCCAATACCAACCATTTCATCTGCCTGCGTCCAGCGAAATGCTTCGTCTCCATTGGCAGAGTCACCATACCCGACAACTACGCTTCCATCAGCACTGACACTGGAGGCATAGCTATAAGAACCGCCGCCTGCTAAATACCCAAGACCAAGCATGTTATCTGCTTGTGTCCAGCGAAAGGCTTCGTCTCCCATAGCAGAATCGCCATGTCCAACAATTACGCTTCCATCAGCACTAACATCAAAAGCATAACTATAAGAGCCGCCTGCCAGACTTCCAAGACCAACCATACCTGCTTCTGTCCAGCGAAAGGCTTCATCTCCATCAGTTGAACGGCTATATCCTACTACTACGCTTCCATCAGCATTCGCGCTAAAAGCCTCACTCTTAAAAATCCCACCTGCTAAATCTCCAAGACCAATCATACCTGCTTCTGTCCAGCGAAAGGCTTCATCTCCATCGGCTGAACGGCTATATCCTACCACTACGCTTCCATCGGCGCTTATAGCATAAGCCTCACTCTTAAAAATCCCACCTGTTAAATCCCCAAGACCATTTATAGAAGCACTGTAGAGATGTGAAGATGAGAGTAGTAATAGTGAAGCTGCTGCCGATATTTTTGATTTATTTTTCATTTTTTCTATCCTCTTTAAATTATAAAAATCGAAACAAATTTTTATATCCGTTTCTTAAATATCTTTTTAACACCAAAATAATCATATATTTGCATAATCTTTAATACTATCAAATAAATAATGATAATTCCCTGAAATATTCACAAGACATAATGGTATATAATGGGGAAAAAAATTGAAACAGCATATTTGCTTGACAAAATAATGAATGTAGTATATACTTTAAAATATATATTTAAAAGGATTTAACATGACAGCGGTAGCCAAATTATTTAAAAATGGTCAGAGCCAAGCAGTTAGATTGCCAAAAGAGTTTCGTTTTGAAAATCAAGAGGAGCTCTTTATAAAAAAAATTGAAGATGGCGTTATATTGATGCCAAAACATGATAAAAGCGTATGGGATCATATGTTTGAAAGATTAAATGAGTTTTCAGATGATTTTATGCTAACAAGAGAGCAACCTGCACAAGAGAGAGAGGGTCTGTTTTGAGCAGATGTATGCTAGATACGAATATTTGTATATATATTATTAAAAATAAGCCAAGCAGCGTAAGAGAGAAGCTTAGAGAGTTTGATATCGGGGATTTGGCAATTTCAACAATAACCGTAAGCGAGCTTTATTATGGAGTGTATAAGAGTCAATATATTGAAAAAAATCTCCTAGCACTCGAGCACTTTTTAAAACCTTTTGATATTTTGGAGTATGATTTTAAAGCATCGATTGAGTATGGAAAAATGAGAGCTCAGCTCGAAAAAAAAGGAGAGGTAATAGGCGGGCTTGATATGATGATAGCTGCACATGCGCTTTCACAAAATATGATACTTATTACCAACAATACAAAAGAGTTTAAGAGGGTTGAAAATATAAAACTTGATAATTGGGTATAAAAAAACTGCCCATTGTATCGTTGTACAAGAACTCTATTAAGCTTATAGTGGTAAAATCTCGTCTTTATTTATCTCTCCTCATCGCTTAACAGGATAAAGCAGTCCCCTCCTAAGGGATAGCTCGAGGTTCGATTCCTCGTGGGGAGACCACTTACACTATCTTCAAAAACTCATTCAGCGGCGAAGAGTCCAGCGGTTTGTTTACCTCTTTGTTCTTTCGTGCGAAATCTATTTGAGACATTACTCCGCTTGTTCCGTCTTCATTAAGAAAAAGTCCGTTTGCTCTTATGCGCCCGAGTGTCTCGTTTTTCTCATTTTTAATATCAAACTGCCCGCTTGTATTGCCAAGATAAATAGCGCCTATACCGACTTCTCCAAGGGTAACAAGACGCTCTTCATCACTGTTTTTTACCCAGATACGAAGAGAGTCTAAAATCGGGTCATTTTCATCTATCCAGTTATTGTTGTCGCTGTCATACCTCTTTAAATCTGCAAACCCGTTTCCGTTTTGCATGCCAAAGAGTTCAAGCCCGTCATCGATTTTATTGTTTTTATTTTTATCAAGCGCTAAAAAACCGCTTCCGCCCTTAAGCATCGATATCTGGTCGCACTCGCCGTCTGCATCTATATCAAAAGAGAAGTTTTGAGTATCAAGGCTGGGCAACTCCCCGTCAAAGTTAAGAACCAGAGGGTCATAAAACTGCTGTCTTATAATCTCATTGTTTGAAACAAAAGAGTGTGACATCGAGATATCGATATTTATCTCAATTTTTTTGCAAGATGTTTGAATAAAACCGCTCATGCTGACATCGAGTTTTTGCGACTCTTTGTACTCTTTGTGCACTGAGACCTCGCGGCTTGTTAACCCGCTTACATCCATCTCTTTAAACTTATAATACTCTTTTGAATAATCTTTCATGTTTAGCGCAGACATAAGCTGTCCAATCAGCTCAAACTCAAGCCGTTTGCAAAATTCAACCTGCCTGTCCAGAGCCTCTGCCTCTTCTAGGCGTTTGGTATTTTGAGACTCCAGCTCACCAACGAAAGTTGTGATTGTGGTGCTGCTGCTCTTTGATGATTCAGAGTGAAGATTAAGTGCAAAATTCTCTATTTTCATAACTTCTCCTTTATATGTGTACAAAAGTTAAGATAAAAAATGTGGAGCAAAACTTATTCCATTGCTATTCATACCTAAGTGCATCGATAGGATTTAGACGAGCCGCTTTTCGTGCCGGAAAATAGCCAAAAACTATCCCCACTAAGGTAGAAAATAAAAAAGCGATGATAACGATAAGGGTGTTGAAAATCAGAGGAAGTTCAAAGAATAGACTGATTCCGACTCCAACGCTGACCCCCAAAACGATACCGATGATTCCGCCGAGTGAAGCAAGAACTATCGCCTCAACCAAAAACTGAAGTAGAACCTCCCTCTCCATTGCACCGATAGCAAGGCGTATCCCGATTTCACGAGTTCGCTCTGTCACTGAAACAAGCATGATATTCATAATCCCTATACCGCCTACAAGCAGACTGATAGCCGCAACGGCTCCGAGCAAAATTGTCAGCATCTGTGTCGTGGATGAAAGTGTTTGAACCATCTCTCGCATATCGTGTACATGGAAATCGTTATCTTCATTAAGAGAAATACGGCGGCGTTCCTGCATAAGAAGTGTTGTAGAGGATTTTACATCTTCTATTACCGATGAACTATTTGCCGAAATCATAATTCTGGCAATATCCTGATTTCCGCTGATACGGCGTTGAAACATCCGAATAGGGGTAACTACAATATCATCTTGATCCATCCCGAACATCGCCGCACCTTTGGACTCAAGCAGCCCTATAACTTCGCAAGAAAAGTTTTCCAACCGCAGCGAAGTTCCTATCGGATTTTGCTCTGCGTAAAGCTCTTTTTTTACACTCGCTCCGATAACACATACCGTTTTCCCGCCTCGAAGTTCAGCCTCGCTGAAATTTCTCCCCGACGCAAAAACCCAATCTTTGACGATAAAATAGTCGTTATCGCTACCTTCAACGGTTGTTGAGTAGTTTTGATTGCCGTAAACTGCGCGAATCGTGCTTGAACCTACAGGTGCCGCACCGCGAATATTTCCTATCTCCTTTTTTATCGCCTCAACATCGCTGTGTGTAAATCGTTTTGCCGTAAGGTTGCTGCTCGGCGGTCCTTTGCGTTCCTGCCCCGGAATTACCATGAGCATATTCGTACCCAGTTTTGATATGCTTTGCGTTACATAAGCGGTTGTTGCATCGCCCAACATTACCATGGCAATAACAGATGCTATCCCTATGACGATTCCAAGCGTTGTCAAAGCCGACCTCATGGCACTTCTGCGGATTTCTCTAAGTGCCAGTAAAAAAGCGTTCCAAATCATGTGGTTATCTTCTCTTCATAAGTTTTGTCAATTCCGCCGTCACGGAAACGGATAATCCGAGAAGCATATGCCGCCATCTCTTTTTCATGGGTTACCATGATAATGGTTATCCCCTTATCTTTGTTAAACGACTGCAATAAATTCATAATCTCTATACTTTTAGCGGTATCAAGATTTCCCGTCGGCTCATCGGCTAATAGAATAAACGGATCCGTTACAATCGCCCGTGCAATGGCGACACGCTGCTGCTGTCCGCCTGATAGCTCCCCCGGAGTGTGATGTGCCACATCCTCCAGTCCCACATTTTTTAGAGCTTCCATTGCCATTTCACGCCTCTTGTGAGCAGGAAATCCTCTATAAAGAAGAGGAAGCTCCACATTTTCGACCGCAGTCGTTTTACCCAGCAGATTGAATCCCTGAAAAATAAAACCGATGTAGTTGCGACGAAGAAGCGTCCTCTCATCAAGCGAAAGATTTCCCACATCGACTCCGCCGAAAAGATATTCGCCGCTGCTAAGAGTATCAAGACAGCCGATGATATTCATCGCCGTTGATTTTCCTGAACCGCTCGGACCCATAATCGCTACAAACTCCCCTTGTGTAATCTTTAAATCTACACCTCTAAGAGCATAAGTTGTAGCCTCTTTCTCTCCGTACGATTTAACGACTTCACGAAGTTCGATAACAGACCTCTTCATCTCTTGTGTCATGGTTTGTTTATTCCGATAATAATGTTATCTCCGACTTTTAAAGTCGATTCGCTAACAACTGTAAATGCACCGTCGCTTTTCCCGCTCTTAAGTGCTACCTTTAGAGGTTTATTTTCTTGCAATACCCATACATGCGATGTTTGTGCAGACTCTTTAGCCTTTTTTTCACTCTCTTTTTGGCTCTCTTGCGGTGTAAAACGAAGCGCCGCATTAGGCACGCAAAGCATATTCTCCAAAACTCCCGTAGTGATGGAAGCCGAGACCGTCATTCCAGGGCGTAACAATAAGTTGCTGTTATCAACCTCAACAACCGCATCATAAGTCACGACTCCGTTGATGATTTCAGAGTTTAGGCGAACCTGTGTGATGGTACCGCTAAATTTTTTATCCGAATAGGCATCGACTGTAAATTGAACTTTTTGCCCTTCACGCACCTCGCCGATATCAGCTTCATCAACACTCAAGATTACACGCATTTTTGTGAGATTCTCTGCCATTTTAAAAAGAATCGGCGTCTGCATCGTAGCAGCTACGGTTTGCCCCGGCTCAACCTTACGCTCTAAGACAATACCGTTTATGGGAGAGACGACGATAGCTTTGTGCAGATTGTCTTCATTTGCCGTCAGTTCCGCAGATGCCTGTTTTGTTTGAGCAACTGCCGCATCATGTAGAGCTTTGGCTCTCTCCATCGAAGATACAGCCTCATCTAACTCTTTTTTTGACGGATAGTTGCCGAGTGTTGAAGTGTACATTTTATCTACTCTCTCCCACTCGCTCTGTGCATATACCAGAGATGCTTTAGCTTCTGCCACATTGGCTCTATATCGCGAGAGAGCCGCTTTTGAACTTGCAACGGAAGAACCGAGACGGGTAGTATCGAGTTTTGCCATAATCTGTCCGACTTTTACACGGCTGTTAAAATCAACTAAAACTTCACGGATAGTTCCCGAGACCTCGATTCCCACATCAACGCTGTTTGTCGGTTCAAGATTTCCTGTTGCAGATACGGTTGTCGTGAGACTCCTTAACTCGACCGGTACGCTTTGATAGGAGACGATATCTTTTTTGCTATAAAATTTATAATATATGCCTCCGCCCAAAAGAAGAAGCAGGAAAACTGCTATCCAAATATATTTTTTAGAAGATTTTTTGGAGCCTTGAGAGAGTGTTTTTTGTATAGCATCTGTTGATGGAATCATTTTGTCTCCTTGTTTGCGCTCGTGGCAAAATGTAGTTTTGAGAGTTCAAGTTGTATGTTTATCTCATTTATCTTAATGGTGTACTCATCGATTGTTTTGGAATTTTTTAGGGTTTGCAAATCATATCCGGTCTTATATCCGGACTCTACGCCTGCTCGGATAACGCTTATGAGGTCATCATAAAGAGAGAGGTTTTTTGAAGTAATCTCTATATAACGGCTGTAGCTTTTTATAAGTTCGATAGATTGCAAGTAGGATGCTCTCATTCCGCGCTCTTTATCTTGAGTATCGGCGGCTTGTTTTAAATAAATCGCTTTAGCCTCCTCTTTAGCGGCAGAAGCGTTATAGGCAAGAGGGAGATTGATTGAAATTCCGGCACTGTAAAAATCACCGTTATATCCGCCTAGTTGCTCTTTTGAGTCATAATTTTGATACCCGAGAGAGCCGTTTAGGGCGATGGAGGGAAGATAGCTGCTCTTTGTCACTTGATAGAGATGCTCATAAGTTTGGCTTTGGGCACGGGCATAACGCAAATCAAAACTGTTTTGAAGATACTCTCTCTCATCAACCAAATCAAAAGAGTAAAGAGGATAAGAATCCGGATCTATATCGCTGAGTTTTGAAATATCTAGCCGTGCTTTTGCCATGGCATACTCAAGCGAAACATAGTTTTTCTGCTCACTGCTTTTACTCATAAGCGCATTGTTAAGCTCGGTAATATCTGCTTTGCCTGCATCGTAAAGATGTCGTTTTATAAAAATCTCAATATCGTAGTTGGCAAGTCTTTTGCCGCTTTGCTCCAACTCATAACCGTTTTTTTTGTAGTTCAGAAGTGCGGTAAACAGCTCCTCATTTAAAGCGGCAATCTGCTGATTCAGCCCTATCTCATCGGCTCTCTTTTTCGCATCGGCATAGTTAATCTGATATGTGATTCCTCCTGAGCGAAAAATATCCTGAGATATGGAAGCTGAGATTTTTTTCATGTCGCCGCGAGTATCATTTGCGCTTTTATCGTAACCATACGAGCCGCTGAGATTGAGCGGTGCTATCCAGTTATCTCGCAGTTTTTCATGCGCTGCTTCATACTGTTTTTGCTGTTGATGCAGAAGATTTTGTTTCTCCTCAGATAGCAGCTGGACATCTTGTGCATTTAGAGCAGTACCAACGAGTAAAAATATAGTGAAATAAAATTTAGTTTGCGTTTTCATAACTGTAATATAGCCTCTTTTATTTAAAATTATAGAAAATCTCAAAACAATTCAATCCATTTTGATAGAAGTATTTAAGAGTAAAACCATGTTTTTGTACTATTGAATTTGTAAGATACAACCCTAACCCCAGTCCCGCAGACGAGCCTTCATAAGCACGGTTAAAGGGCTTTGAAAAATCTCTTTTTGCCTCCGGTATTTCATCGCCGAGACTATAAATTTTGATTGAATCGATAGAGATTACAACCGTCGGTTTTTCCTTGCCGTACCTAAGAGCATTATCAAGCAAATTTTTAATAGCAATGGCAAAGAGTTCAAAATCAACCCAGATTATCAGTCCAGACTCCTCTCCTTTGAGAGTAAAAGTATCTCTTTCACATAGCAGCAAATCGTATGCATGATCAAGTATATCGACAAAACGGTACTCCACACGGCTCAAACTCCATGCTCCGCTGCTGAAGCGTTCTATCTTTGCAAACTCGTCAAGAAGATAGTTCATTCTAACAAATATCCTACCCAGCCTCTCTTGCTCATGGCTTGGTTCAAGAGACTCGCATGTGAGAGATCCTTTCATAATAGGCGTTTTAAGTTCATGAAGAACATTGCGTAAAAAGAGACTTCGTGCTTCTCTCATTGATGCAATTTTTTCCAGTACAAGATTGAACTCTTTTGTAACTTCTGAAATCTCATCTTTGCCGTTTGAGGGCGCATCCAAAGAGATATCTCCCTCTTTAAACATACGGATAGCATTTTTAAGACGATAGAGCGGAAGCAGTTTTCTAAACAGATATGCAAAAAATATTAAGATAAGCGTATCAATTCCTGCTACTACTGCCCAAAGTAAAAAAAAGTCTTGCTCTGAAATATCTTCAAGCACTTCACCACCCCTAAAGTTAGGCGGCGGTATAAAATCAGGATGAGGCTCTTTAAAACCAAAAGGCGGCCTTGGCGGTGGAAGATGGATAAAGAAACTCTTTCCGCCATACTTTAGCATTTTTGCAAAAGGGAGTTCAAGAATCACCTCTCCTTTTTCAAGCAGAGTTGCGGACGACATCGAAGAGGGTCGTATCATAAGATGTTTTAAAGTCGTCTCGTCTCTCTCATGTATAACTCTCTCGGCGAGAAAAAATCGTCTCAGTTGCTCTTCTTCATGACGCTTTTGTGTGTACTCCAAAGCAACCCAAAAAAGAGCATTTATAAGAGTAAAGATAAAGAGGAAAAAGAGGCTTATAATGGTAAGCACAGAGTGTTTATTGATTGACAAATTTATATCCTATACCTCGTACAGTGAGAATGTATCGGGGATTTTTTGTATCATCTCCTATCTTTTGGCGGATTCGTCCCATAATGACATCAATGCTTTTTAGAGAGCTTTCATACTTTATAGAGCCGATATTCATTAAAAGTTCTTCACGAGAGATGACTGTTCTTGCTTTTTGAATCATATAGGAGAGTATCTCATACTCGGCAGGCGTTATACGCAGAGGCAATGAGTTTTTCATAATCTCATGTGCACCCTCGTCTACATGAAAAGGCGTATTTGCTTTAGAAATTTCAGGGTTCATACGCCTCATAATCGCATCAATGCGAAATAACAGCTCATCGGGGTTATATGGTTTTGGAAGATAATCATCCGCCCCATAATCAAACGCCGTCTTTTTATCTTCTATGCTTGAGCGTGCCGAAGAGATAATAATGGGAATAGTGCTTCCTTGGCGAATAAGACGGCAGATTGTAAGTCCGTCCATCTGAGGCAGTGAGAGATCAAGAATCAACAAATCAAATTTTTGATTTCGAAAAAGCTCTAAACCCTCAAGCGGCGCTAAGGCTATTGTTACCTCAACGGCATCTTTGAGGAGACGCTTTTGTAACAATTGTGCCAGCTCTTTATCATCTTCTATCATCAGTAGTTTCAACATGCCTAGAATTCTATCTGTTTAGGAGTAAATAAAAAGTAACATGCCCAAAATGGGCATGTAGTATTGTTACGCACTTAAGTTGAGCGTAGAAGTGCTGTTTGAAGATGAATTTGAACTATAGTAGGAGAGAAGACTCTCAAGCATAGCAGTTTTCAACTTAGAAAATTTATCATCTGAAGATGTACTGCTTGATGTAGCGCTAGAGTCTGCAGACTCCTCCCTCGCCCCCAAGAGCAACTCTTCAAGAGATACTGTTCCGTCTTGGTTGGTATCTAATGCAGAGAAAGTTTGACTCTGAGAATCACTTTGCGACTCATTCCCTCCTCCCGATGGCGGAGGTGGCGGAGGCGGCATTGAACCCATCTCCTTAGCCCCTTGAGGATGTTCAGGCTTGGATGCTTCAAGTGCCGCCATAAACTCTTCACTGCTCATTGAACCGTTGCTATCGGTATCAATGCGTGCAAAAATATCCGCACTCGAATCTGATTGCAAAGCAGACGCAAATTCACTGGAATCGATACTCCCGCTTCCATCGCTATCTAACGAACTCATCAGCTCTGCCGCAATTGCCTCAAAATCAGGTTTTGATTTTTGTGCAGTTGAAGAGGTCGCAGACGAATTGTATGATGTATAAGCACTATAATTAGAACTTACAGTCATGGTATGCTCCTTATTTTGTGTAGTAAAGAATAGAACTAAAAGCGTTAAAATACTTTACCCATCTGTAACAATAAATCAAATAGAGTAACAAATCGGTAACACTTGTGGCATGGTTCACATCTATTTTTTATCGATAAATGCTATACTTTAGCATGATTAATTTATCGCTAAATAAACAACTCGGTATTGTTATGCCAAGCACAAACAGGGCGTTGGCAGTAGTTTTAGAGCAGGCGACTCCAAAAGAGCTTGATACGATTTTAAAAGATAAAGATTTAAAGTCCATCGTAAGCTCTCTGCTTAAAGAGAGTGCGCAGAGTTCAGAGTCCGACAAAACTCTTTTAAATCTTGTAAAGAACAATCCAACACTAAAAGATTTGGGCAATGTCTCAAACACTATAAAAGAGCTGCTAAATACTCTAAAATCAGATAAAAATCCTCTGCCTATAGAGAACACTCTAAAAAAATTTCTTATTGATATAAAAGAGCTTAATGAACCTATCTTAAAACAAAAGCTTGAAAATTCAGGTGTTTTTTTAGAATCAAAGCTAAAAAATGTGCAAAATCCTCAACTGGAGCTGAAAAATCTGCTACTCACTCTTGAAAAAAGTGTTGCAAAAAGTGAGATGCCAAGTGCAAAAGCCGTACATCAAAACATCAAAGAGCTTCTTGCAACGCCAACTCTGAAAGAGGCAACAAACAGCGTCATTTTGCAAGCCCCAAAGAGTGAAACACCGGTTTTAAAAGAGATAGCAAAAAGTGTTGAAAATATTGTCTCAAAACTCACGGAAAATCTAAAGAGTGCTGATGTTGTAGTCACTAAAGGTTTTGAGAAACAGCTTGCCAAGATGGAACAGCTTATAAGTCCAAAAATGTTGAGTAGTGAAAATTTTAAACTCGCCTCGCTTCAAGATGTGTTACAACAAGTAAGCACACAAATTTCACAAAGTGTACAACTCTCTCAAAGCGCAACACCTGAAGCAAAAGGTTTACTGGATGAACTCGGTAGGGTTATTGAATCACTTAAAGTTATAGAGCAAAGCGTTACAACTCCAAAAGCGGCTCTGGACTCTTTGTTGGAAAAAAAAATTCCTCAAGAGATTCGCGCTACCGTTGAGGTTATAAAAAGTGTGATTGAGAAATCTGACCCTCTCTTTTCAAAAGAGACGCACTCTCTTACATCTAAATTGGCTCCTTTTAGCAACCCGCAAAGATTGGCACTCCAAGAGAGTGTCAAAGAGATTTTATCTGAGGATTTAAAGGCGGTTTTGTTAAAAGCGGGTGATGAGATAAGCAAATCATCGCATCCAAATCAGGCGGAGATTTTAAAACATGTAGACAAACTGCTGCTTCAAATAGATTATTTTCAACTGCTCTCCCACCTCTCAAACTCCTCTTCGCTCTACCTGCCGTTTTCATGGGAACAGTTAGAAGAGGGAAATATAAACATTAAAAAAGATAAAGAGGATAAGTTTTACTGCGACATTGATTTGAAATTAAAAGAGTACGGGGAACTCAAGCTTAAGCTTGCACTTTACGATGAAAACCAGATAAATATTCATATCTATTCGGATAGCGCTGAATTTAAAGAGATTGTAAAAGAGAATATCGCATCTCTGCGCTCGGCACTTATTGAGTCTCAAATCACTCCAAGAGAGATACGGATTTTTGATGCAGTTAAAAAAAATTCACCCTATGAGAGCAGTGAGAATCATATTAACATCGGATTTGAGGTAAAGGTATGAAAAAAGCAGCCGCCCTAAGATATGATAAAGACAAAGAAAATGCTCCCAGAGTTGTAGCCAAAGGGCAGGGAAACACTGCTGAGAACATCATAAAAATAGCCGAACTTCACAACCTGCCCATAAGAAAAGATGAAGACCTTATAGAACTTCTTTCAAAAGTCGAACTGGACAAAGAGGTTCCGCAAGCTCTTTATCGAGCCGTTGCAGAGGTGTTTAGTTTTATCTATAAAATGACGAAAAAGAGCTAGTTATTGGTACTCTTTTATTTGGGTTATATCTATCCCTTTTTCCTTTAGCTTGTTTCCTATCTCAAGGACTATTTTGTTGTATTTTTCGGTTTCCATAAAACCCTCATATGCGTCCATTTTCCCCTCATACACTTTTGCTGCAATATTCTCTATCTCTGAAAGTGCTTTTTGCAGCTCTTCGTCTAAATCTTCAACTGTTTCTTCCATAAAAATCTCCTTTTTGTAAATTTTTTTTGTATTTTAACATAACTGATAAAACAGATATAATTGCATATATGATTTAGAGGACAAACGATGGGCGGCACAAAAAGAGCAAATATTAAAAGCGGCATGAGCGTGGCGATTGTACTCAAAGAAGACCAATCAAGCGGGCGATTAACAGACGGCATAGTCCGCGACATTTTGACCTCATCGGCGACGCATCCCCACGGCATTAAAGTTCGCCTTATGAGCCGTGAAGTCGGACGAGTAAAGGAGATATACTAAATGAATAAAAGAGATTTTTCAAACCTTCCTCTTACCAAAGAGATGCTTCATAACCTTAGTGAAATAGGCTATAAAGAGATGACGCCGATTCAAGAGGAGAGCTTGCCATACATACTTGATGGCAGAGATGTAATCGCTCAGGCAAAAACAGGAAGTGGTAAAACAGCCGCATTTGGCATAGGTCTGCTTCATAAACTCCAAGTCAAAAAGTTTAGAGTTCAGTCACTCATACTCTGCCCGACTCGTGAGTTAGCAGACCAAGTTGCAAAAGAGCTCCGCACTCTTGCTAGATTTTCACATAACATAAAGATTTTAACGCTTTGCGGCGGAACTGCTTTTGGTCCGCAACTCGGCTCGCTTCGCCACGGCGCGCACATCATTGTCGGAACTCCGGGGCGAATTTTAAAGCATCTGAAAAAAAAGACACTATCTCTTGAAGATGTCGATATGCTCGTGCTTGATGAAGCAGACAGAATGTTAGATATGGGATTTAGCGAAGAGATAAACGAGGTTTTGGAGTTTGTTCCAAAATCAAGACAAACGCTTCTCTTCTCTGCTACTTATACGGATGAGATTATGGGCATCAGCGCTTCCATTCAAAGAGATGCAATAAATGTAAAAACAACTTCAACCGAAGTTGCCAACAAGATAACGGAGCGATTTTACGAGGTGCAAAACTCTCAAAAACTAAAAACAGTTATAAATATCTTAAGCAATTTCAAACCGGAGAATGTTATAGTTTTTGCTAACACAAAGGCGGAAGTTCAAGAGGTTGCAGAGACTTTGCAAAAAAACAGAATCGACGCTCTCGCTATCCACGGCGATTTGGAACAGTACGAGAGAAACGATGTGTTAGTTCAGTTTGCTAACAAAAGCTGCCCCGTGTTAGTGGCAACAGATGTAGCAGCGCGCGGACTTGACATAAAAGAGCTCTCTATGGTTATAAACTATGACCTCCCCCACGGCGAAGAGACCTACACTCACCGCATAGGCAGAACGGCAAGAGCCGGCATGGAGGGCTTAGCATTTACGCTATTTAGTCCCTATGAAGAAGACAAAGCGTATGAGTATAAAAATACTACTCGCCTTTTTGAAGATGCCGAGGCTCTGAAAACTGTAAACGGTTTTGAGATGAAGCCGCAAAATATAACGCTTGTTATAGAGGGCGGAAAAAAAGATAAAGTTCGTGCAGGAGATTTGCTCGGTGCGCTTACCGGCGAGGCTGGGCTTGATGGCAACTCTATCGGAAAGATAGATATTTACGACAAACAGAGCTATGTTGCGATTGAGGCTAGTAAAATTGATGAAGCACACGAAAAGCTAAAAAACGGAAAAATCAAAGGTAAAAAGTTTTCAATTTGGATTCTTTAAAATATATAAATCACTACTCAGAAATAACAAAAACAGAGGTGTTAGAGCTAATAAAACAAGATAAGTTAGCTCTGCACCTAAAAACTAAGTACCCAAATCCGCATGTGATAAAAACTGACAAAGCACTCTTTAGCTATGTAAATGAGCTTAAAAACGCCCATATAAAAAATGCGCCGACTCTAAGCAAAGTTCTTTATGACGGCAAAATAAATGTTATTCACAATGCTTTAGGCACTCATCATATTATCTCAAGAGTTCAAGGCTCAAAACTAAAAAGCAAAAACGAGATTCGCGTAGCTTCGATGTTTAAGAGTGTGCCACAAGAGTTTTTAGAGATGATAGTTGTGCATGAGTTGGCGCATTTTAAGGTAAAAGAGCATAACAAAGCATTTTACAATCTATGCGAGTATATGCAGCCCTCCTATCATCAAACAGAGTTTGATGTAAGATTATATTTAACGCAGATGGATATTTTTGGCAAGATTGATGAGTGGAATTAGATTTGCTTAATCTCTAAAATATAAAGTTCTAAAGGAACAGTTGGTGAGAGAAGAAGTTTGTTTATTTTTAATTCAGAGCGTAGTTGATTTAGAAGAGGATTTGATTGTTGTTTTTCAAAATGGTGACCCCATCCTGATAAACAAGGCTTTTAAAAAGTTTTTTGTAGTTTCATCGGTAGAAGAGTACAAAAATGAGTTCGGCTCTTTTGTAAACAGCTTTGTTCCGCACCCATCATACTTCCATGCAGAAAAAATCACCAAGAGCGAGAATTGGTTTGATGCAATCTCAAAACTCCCAGAGATAGAAAGAGTTGTAAGCATGATGACGCCAAATTATGAACCGCATGCTTTTTCTGTAAATGTAGAAAAAATAGATGAGTATGTTATCGGTGTATTTACAAACATCACGCAGACGCTTATTAAGCGGATTATGATTGAAAATAACACAAGTATCGACAAGCAAAGCGGTGCTTACTCCAAAAACTACTTTTTGCATATGTTAACTAGTTATCAGGATGCAGTTGTTTTTAACAAAAAAACAGTCAGTGCAATTTTAATTAAAACAGAAAAAACAGAAGAAAATAATCTGGTGGAGTTGGTCAATTATTTCAAAAGCAAGATACGACAAGATGACATGTTGATTCGCTGGTCAAACGGCTCTTTCTTGCTTATCTCTCTTGTAGATACCCAAGTAAATGCTAAAAAAATGGTTGAAAAATTGTATAGAGACGATTGCACTTTTTCTCTCATAACCCAAAAAGAAAACGAGAGCATTAAAGAGCTTATAAAAAGAGTTGAGGGTTAATCTTCAACCTCTTTTTGCTCAAGATAGACAAGTTCGGAACAGTATCGCACATTGCTATTAATCGAAAGTTGTAAAAAGTGGAGATTCACTCACAGGGGCATAAGCTTAGAATGTAAAACCTTATTTCTGCCACTCTCTTTTGCTTCATATAGCATTTTATCCGCAGCCGTTATCAACTTTTCTTTACTATCACAACTATGTGGATACATAGTTGCCACTCCAACACTCGCGGTAAGCGTAGGAATAACTGAAGAATTTTTATTTTCTATACCTAAAGCGCGAATGTCTCCAACCAAATCATTCATCATATTAAACGAATTTTCGGCAGTAGTATCACCTAGTACTATTGCAAACTCTTCTCCACCGTATCTTGCACAAAGGTCGGCAGGTCTATGTACAAATTTTTTAAGCACGGCCCCTACTCTTCTTAAGCACTCGTCTCCAGCTTGATGTCCATAGGTATCATTTAACAACTTAAAATGGTCAAGGTCGATAATTGCTAGTGAGAGTGGTAACTTTAGGCGTGTACAACGCTTCCACTCGTTTTCCAAAAATTCATCAAAATATCTACGATTGGCGATATCGGTAAGTCCGTCAATACGAGATTGGTTTAATACTTTCTCTTCAGCGGATACTCTTTCTGTGATATTTTCATGTGAAATAACATAATATTCTTTATTATCTAGCCCAAACGGTACAACTCTCATCATAAACCATCTCTTTTCATATAGGCTATGACACGGATACTCAAAGTAAAAAAAATCTCTTACTTTGTTAATAACATCTCTTATACCCTCGGCTGCTTTAGCCCCAAGTTCATCGCCGCGTAATGCAGATTTGTCACACTCTTTGAGATAATTAACCTTATCCCAAATATTATGCATTGAGTAATTATTGGCTTCTCCAAATGCAACCCAATTTTTATTCACATATACAATCTCCCCATCTTTATCAATTACGGAGATATGTTGTGTTACCGTGTCAAGAACTAATTTTAAAAATTTATGCGAATTCATCATGATAAATCCTCCAAAAATTATATTACTGATGTTATATTTTATCGCAGTATTTGTAATTTTTGTAGTAGAAACTGAAAAATTAGTAAGGTCGAGAGGAGAGGAAAAACTCTTCAAAAAGCTTATCTGCTGATTTATAAATCAAGCTGTTCTTATCTGTTTTGACATTTTCAACTCTAACGCTTGTTTGCATTTTCATAAATTAGAATCCATTTGGAGTATAAAGTCAATGATAAATAGTTTTTTAATCCTCAATCTCTGCTATTTTTTTGTCATAATCTTGAGAAATCTCGTCAAACTCGCTTTGGATAATCTCTAAAAGTTCAAACATCTTCTCAACCTCTTTTTGCTCAAGAGAGACAAGTTTTGAAAACTCTATAATCTTAAAAGTGTCACCTTTGCTTGATGCTTCAAGCAGTTTCTTTTGATGAGAAGCTAAAAGCTCTTCTGATTTGATAATAGAGGCTTCGAGTTTTTCAATCCTCTTCTTCATAGGTGAAGTGAGTTTGTTTTTATCCCTGATTAGGTCTGCTTTTGCTTTTTTGTTATCTTTGAAAGAGCTTTTTGGTTTTTGTTTTACAAAATCATCCTCTTCCTCTTCCCAACCCATTTTTTCTAAAAAGAGGTCATATCCGCCGTCAAAATATTCCGCACCATTTTTTGCAAAGATAATAAGTCTATCACAAACACGGCGAAGCAACTCTTCCGAGTGGGTTACGACAATTACTGAGCCTTTAAAGCCTTGAATAGCCACCGTTAGAGCCTCTATTGAGTCCATATCCAAGTGGTTTGTTGGCTCATCAAGAAAGAGAAGATTTACATCTCTGGCTAAAATCTGCCCTAGCATTACACGGCTTTTTTCTCCACCGGATAGAAGAGAGACTTTTTTATCAGCGGTGTCTCCGCTAAACATCATAGCGCCCGCGATACCGCGAATATTTTGTGCGGAGAGCTTTGTATTGGCAGAGTGAATTTCGTCAAGCACTGTGCTGTTTGGATGCAGTCTTGCAATGTTTGTCTGTCCAAAGTGTGCAAATGATGTACTTGTATGAAAGTTTACCACTCCGCTAAGCGGTTTTAGCTCGCCCGCAATGGTATTTAAAAGAGTTGATTTACCCTTGCCGTTCTTTCCGATAATCCCAAGACACTCACCTTTTTCAAGCACGAAAGAGATATTTTTAAACAAAATATTATCCGGTGTGTAGCCGAAGCTTAAATCTTTAACATCAAGCAGAACTTTTGCAGGTGTATCCTTGTAGTTAAAATCAAATTCTAAAGATGAGTCGTATCCCAAATCTTCAAGTAAATCCATCTTCTCAAGCTGTTTTACTTTTGACTGAGCAAGGGCAGCGGTTGAAGCACGAGCTTTGTTTCGGGCTATAAAATCCTCAAGCTCTTTTACTTTTTTATCCTGTGCAATTTTTTGTTTTTCATAGAGCTCGTCATTGGCTTGCAGCTGCTCATAGTATTTGTGCGTGTCTCCTGAAATCAACCTTATATTTTTGCGTACAATTCCCATTGTGTGAGTTGTAACGGCGTCCATAAAATCTCTATCGTGAGTAACCAAAATCACTTCACCCTCAAACGCTTTTAAAAAGGTTTTCAGCCATCTAAGAGAGAGGATGTCTAGGTAGTTTGTCGGCTCATCCAAAAGAAGCAGGTTTGGTTCAGTCACCAAAAGTTTTGCCAGATTTATTCGGATTTGATAACCGCCTGAGAATGAGAGCGGATTTTTTTCTAAATCATCCTGAGTAAAACCCAAACCAAACAGAATTTTCTCAACTCTATAAACATCATATTTCATATCCTCTTCAAGTGCTAACGCTGCCTCTTCCCTTAGAGTGCTTTCGCTAAAAACAAGATGCTGTTTTAGGGCACCTATTTTGTACCCTTTTGGTATAACTACCTCGCCGCTATCGGGAGTGTCTTCACGCAATATAAGCTTAAAAAGCGTTGATTTTCCGCTTCCGTTACGACCTACTAAACCAACTTTGTTGCCAGAGTTTAGTTTAAAATTTAAGTTGGAAAAAAGCTCCTGTTTGCCGAAACTTTTTGAAATGTTTATTAGTTGTATCATAAGACTCTTTTTTATTTATTTTATAACGCTAGCCTTCATTTGAGGCAGAAAATTATCGCTACTGCGAGATGTTTTTTATCTCTTCTAGCATCCAAGGCCACTCACCGTATCCGCCATCCGTGTTTATATGCCCCGCATTTTGTAGAATAACCATCTCAACTCCGAGACTACTTGCGAGCAAAGAGGCTTCATCCAGACTCATATACGGGTCGTTTGTTGACGCCACTAACAGAGCCTCTTTCGCATAAAGATTTGTCGGTATCTTGCATGGAAAAAAACTCTTCAGCTCTTCAACCTTACACTCTAAACTCGGAGGAGCAACAAGAAAAAGCTTCTCTATTTTAGTGATTTTTAACTCGTTGCAGAGATGAAACCAGAGAATGTTTGCAAGAGAGTGACAAACCACGATATTGGGTTTAAAATTTTTCAGTTCCTCGGTTAACTCTTCTATCCACTCGTTTTTATTTGGAAAGTCGGGATTGCTAAGTTTTAAAAAACTGACACAACCGTAATCCTTGGCAATCTCTCCTGAGAGCCAGCTCTGCCAGTGAGGAAAATCGCTTCCGCCCCAGCCATGCAAAATCAAAATCTTCTGTTTCACTCTCTGATTCCTGTTAAAATTGTCAATTTTAGTGGAAGTATACCAAATATGATAAAAGAATCGGATAAGCTAAAGAAGTCTATAATCAAAATTAAAAAATTATAGAAAAGGTACAAGGGTGGAGAAGAGAAGTATTAAAGTAATTACCGTAACCCGATTACTGCAGGTTTTTATAGTTGCTACATTGGTTATAGTCTCTATAGTTCTTTTAAGTTACAGAAGTTTTTTTCAGTTTATAGTAGAAAATAAAATCCATTCAATTTCAGAAATTATAAAAGCGGGTCTGACATCGCATATGAAAGCAGGTATTATGGATAAACGAGATTATTTTTTGGATGAAATATCTTCGGTTCATGATATTAAAACTATTAAAATTATTCGCGGAGATGCTGTCATAAAAGAGTATGGCGAATCAACCTTGTCAGAAAAAAAACTAAACAATAACCTTAGAGCCATTTTAGAAAAAAAAGAGGTATATGTAGAGTGGAAAGATATGCAAAGCAGCGTTAAATCGGTTGTTCCTTATATCGCAAATTCTAACTGTCTGCAGTGTCATCATGTCAAAGAAGGTACGGTTTTGGGTGCGGTAGATATTGAAATGAAGATTGATGCATACCAGATTTTTGTAATAAAAAACAGTTATGTGATTATTGCAGCACTGCTTTTGTTTGCCTTAGTCGTAGTGTTTAATATGTTTCATGTCATTGAGCGTTATATAAGCAGACCACTTTTGGGTATTATTGATGAAACTAAAGATGCTTATTTTTTACATAAAAACATAGACAGCAGTAAGTATGAGAGTAGAGAGTTTGAGGATGTTGCATTAAGCGTAAATAGTTTTAATAAAACCGTTATAGAAAAAGAGAATGAACTAATATATAAAAACAGACAACTTCAACTTTTAAACGAGGAGATAGAATCAACTCTAAAAGAGACTATGCTTATGATAGGAAAAATAGAGGAGATTCGTTCAAGCTCTACAAGTCGGCATACCAAACGGGTTGCCATATTAAGCACAATAGTTGCAAAAGAGTACGGATTGAACGATGAGCAAGTAAAGCTTATAGAGATAGCCTCGCCTCTGCATGACATAGGAAAAGTCGGAATTGCCGATGCCATTTTAAATAAACCGGGCAAATTGACGCAAGATGAATATAATATTATTAAATCTCACTCTCTTTTCGGATATAACATTTTAAAAAATTCTAAACGAGAGATACTAAAAACTGCGGCTGCTATTGCTTATGAACATCATGAAAGATATGACGGAACCGGTTATCCGCAAGGGTTAAAAGACGAAGAGATTTCTGTCTATGCGCGCATAGTTGCGATTGTCGATGTTTTTGACACTCTGCTCTCCAGACGGGTATATAAAGAGGCATGGCCGATAGAAGATGTTATTGCTTTTTTTAAAGAGCAAAGAGGCAAGCAATTTGAGCCTAAATTAGTAGATATATTGCTTGAAAATATTGATAAGTATGCACGGCTGCATAGAGATTTATCCATATAGATATGCAAAAATTCATATTTATGTTTGACTGTGGGCTTTTATCGCGCTCTTAATTCTTGAAATTGTCTCATTTTTCCCTATTATAGCCATCACGCTGTCAAGTCCGGGACCGCTCATTTTTCCCAGTAGTGCGACACGAAGGGGCTGACCGATTTTACCAAAACCTATCCCCATCTCATCAACTACCTCTTGCATCAGGTGGTGGTAGTCGCTTGGGAGATGAAGTTCGCTAGATGTACTCACTTTTGCTGCAAAAGCATTTAAAACATCTACTGCATCGCCTTTAAATGATTTTTCAACAGCTTTTTCATCATAAGAGGCGGGAGCGATTATTATCTCATTTACAAGCAGAGCCATCTCTTTAAGAGTTTTTGCACGCTCTTTTAGCGCATCAAGTAAAATCTCTTTTTTATCATGTGAAGTCAGTAACAGACCGTATGGCTCAAGCATCTCTGCAAGTTTATTGTTCGGAGTGTTTTTGATGTAGTGGGAGTTTAGCCAGTCCAGTTTTTCGGTGTTGTAAATTGATGCAGAGCGGTTGATATTTTTAGGATTGAAATATTCCATCATCTCATCCATCGAGAAAATCTCTTGGTCTCCGTGACTCCAGCCAAGACGCACTAAAAAATTTAAAAGTGCTTCAGGAGTGTAACCCATCTCTTTGTATGCCATAACATCCGTTGCACCGTCTCTTTTAGAGAGCTTTTTGCCTTCGTGATTGTGAATCATAGGAACATGGAAAAATTTCGGTACTTCAAAGCCGAGTGCTTCATAAACCACTATCTGTTTTGGCGTGTTTGACAGATGGTCATCACCGCGAATAACCTCCGTAACGCCCATCAAATGGTCATCTATGGCTACAACGAAGTTATAAGTCGGAGAACCGTCACCTCTTGCAATGACAAAATCATCCAAAATATCTTCAGCTTGAAAAGAGATATCGCCTTTTACGCCGTCGCGAACTAAAATTTCACCGCTAAGAGGCGCTTTTATGCGGATTACATACTCTGCATTTTCCGGCGGAGTACCTGTAAAATCACGATATTTGCCGTCATATTTTGTTCGTTCTTTGTTTGCCATTTGAGTTTCACGAAGCTCTGTGAGTTCATCTTTTGACATATAACATTTGTAGGCTTTGCCTTCATCCAAAAGTTGCTTGATATAGATTGCGTAAATATCATCTCTTTGTGACTGGTAGATTATCTCGCCGTCATGCTCCAGTCCTAGCCAATGAAACGCTTTTACAATCGCTTCTGCCGCTTCTTGTGAGTTTCTCGCCTTGTCCGTGTCCTCAATGCGAAGAAGAAATTTACCGCCGTTTTTTCTAGCCCAAAGATAAGAAAATAGAGCAGTTCTTAAACCGCCGATATGAAGATAGCCTGTTGGACTTGGAGCAAAGCGAGTAACAACCATAAAAAGCCTTTATAAAATAGTTCTGCAATTTTAGGCTATCATTTGTTAAAAGCGGGTAAAATGCTATTTTTAATTTACAGGAAAACAAAATGTATAAAATATTTTTATCTCTTTTTTTTGGTGTAGTGTTGAATGCAGAGCTAATTAGCGGGGTTAGCGTTGTAGTCAAAGGCGAAGCAATTACTCTTTATGATGTCAAAGAAGAGATGCGAATATCTAATGTTGATGCGGCTGCGGCAACTGACAATTTGATAAGAAAAAAGCTCGAAGAAGCAGAGATAAATGAGAAAAAAATCAGCGTAACAAGCACTGAAGTTTATGATGATATTAAAAAAGTAGCAGCTGCAAATAAGATGAGCATAGATGAGTTTTATGATGCTGTAAGAGAATCAAGCGGACTTAGTTCTGCGGAGTTTAAAGAAAAAACCAAAGAGAAAATTTTATCTCAAAAACTCTACTCGGCAATAGCTTACTCATCAGTTGAGGCTCCAACCGAAGATGAGATTAAAGAGTATTATGGGCTTCATAAAGAAGATTTTTTACGCCCTACAGCTTTTAAGGCAACGGTATATACTTCAAAAAATAGAGACATTCTTCAGAAAAAAATCAGTACACCCGTATTTAACTCTAATGAGATAAAAATAGAAGAGCAGGTATTTCCATACGACAGAGTCTCTCCGGAGTTGGCTCAACTCTTGGAAAAAGCACAAATCAACAGCTTTACTCCTATAATTGTAGACAATAAGGGCTCTTTTGTAAGCTTCTATCTAAAAGAGGTTCAAAAGCCTAGCAAAAGCGCCTTTGATGATGTAAAAGAGCAGATAGCCAACTTGATTATGGGGCAAAAAAGAGAGCAGGTTTTAGGTGACTATTTTGCAAGACTAAGAGGTAATGCAGATATTCAAATAATTAGAAAAGCTGAGTAGATGTTAAGTGATGAAAATTTTATAAATATTGCGTTAGAGATAGCAACTGCCTCAAAATGTGTCTCTAAACAGGTAGGCGCCGTCATCGTAAAAGATGGAAGAATACTCAGTACGGGTTATAACGGCACACCCTCCGGATATATAAACTGCCGTGAGCACTGGGATGGAGAATACACATCAGCGCATCATGAGTGGTCAAAAACTTACGAGATACACTCGGAAATGAATGCGATTATCTGGGCGGCAAGAAAAGGAATTAGCGTAGAGGGTGCTACGATATATGTAACACTTGAGCCTTGCAGCGAGTGCAGCAAAAACATCATAGCAAGCGGGATTAAGCGCATAGTTTACCTAAAACCGTATGAACATAATCACTCTGCTACCATCTCAAAATTTATTATAGATAATGGCGTAAGCATTGAAATGCTTAGTCAAAAAGAGTAGGCGATGAACGAACAAAAAGAGATAGAAACAGAGATAGGCAAACATCTTATGCAGCCCGAAAATTACGGGAAACTAGAAGATGCCGATTGTGTAGGGGTGGGAATAGACCACGCTACAAAAAGCTATGTTATTATGTACATAAAAAGAGATGAAAAGAGTATTTTAGATGTAATGTTTGGCACAAACGGCACACAAGATACAACTACTCTGGGTTCGCTTTTTACAGAGATGATAAAGGGCGACAGTATCGAAGGCGCGATAGAGACCACCTCTGCACTAGATAAAGATTTGCAGGAGAGTTATGCGGCAATCCCTGCGCCAAAGGTTGATGCTACAAAGCCTGAGGGCGAACAAGTTGAGCGTGTATCAACCGAACATCAAGATAGCGCAAATATGGTGCTTACCGCTTTTCGTGCCGCAATGCGCCACTACGACCGTAAAAAAGGCGGTATAGATGAGGAGCAGTTTGAGATGAGCATAGTAAAAACCTGCCCATACTCAACAACAGAGTGCCACTTTGTAAAAAAAGAGAGCTAGAACTCTTAGTTAATCTATAACTACACAGCGGATTTCTTGAGCTTTGCTTCTTGAAAAAATGTCCCAAAACTCCTCCTTAGTAAGTCTGTTGGGTACTTTTTCGCTATCAAGGCGCTCTATCAGTGCATGCTCCTCGCTACTGACAAATATCTCAACAGATATTTTGTCAGTACATACCACAATAATATTTACAAACCCATCATCATCAACACTATGGAATGCTTTTTCTGCTAAAGTATCTAGCTCATCTTTTGCGAATAGTTTTAATATTTTCGGATGATATTTAATTTTATTTTTTTGCATAGTTTTTCTTTTAGTTCAAGGGTAAATATAAAAAGTAGTATGACCAGATAAAACGGCAGCTTTATGTCCGGTCGTAAAACATCTAAAGAACCAGACGCAATAATGTCAGATTTAGTGTTATACTTAGCGCCAAACAGTTTTATTTATTGAAAATGCGCGACAAAACATCCAAAGATAAGGGCTATTGATGGCTTATAAACATGATTATGACAAAATTTTAACAAGACTGACATTCATACTATCAAGACTTAATGACGGCGAGGCTCTCTCAGTAACAGAACTTGCAAAAGAGTTTAACACCAGCGATAGAACCATTCAGAGAGATTTCAATGAGAGACTTCTCTCTTTTCCGATATATCAGGAAAATAAAAAATGGAAGATGCAGGATGGATTTAGGGTTGAGAAGACAAACTCATTAGAAGATGAGATTATTTTGGATATTATGGAGAAAATAACAGAAGGAATAGGCGGTAAATTTGCCACAAAATCACGCCAACTCCTCTCTAAAATCAAAAATCAAGACTTTAACCCGATTTACGCAAAGCTAAACATAGAAGACATTAGCGACAAATTTGCTGATATTCAAATCATAGAAACAGCCATAAAAGAAAAAAGAGAGGTAGAGTGTTCATACAACGATGAGCGCCATGATGTTTATGTAACTACTCTACAGCCTCTAAAAATAGCAAATTATGAGGGGTTTTGGTATCTAATCGCAATTCAAGATGGAACACTCAAAAAATATTATTTGAAAAATATATCAAATGTTAAACTAACTAAACAGGCATTTATTACCGAAAAAAAACTAGAAAATCTGCTTGAAAATTCTATCTCTGTATGGTTTCAAAAAGATGCAGAGCCTTATGAGGTAAAGATTTTTGCAAATAAAATAGCTGCAAAGTATTTTCAAAGAAGACCGCTCCCGACTCAAAGCATAGAAACACTTGGCAATGACGGAGCGATGGAGTTCGTGGTAAAAATAACACATGAAATGGAGATAATTCCGATAGTAAAATATTGGCTCCCGCATATGCGTGTTGTAGAGCCGCAGTGGATACAGGATATGATAGATGAAGATTTGAGGGGATATTTAACTAAGCAGACATAAAGCTTCAATAAACATTAGTACAGTAGCAAATATATATTCCAGTAGGTAGTTTATTCGTTCGCCCTGAGCTCTGAGCTTGTCGAAGAGTCGAAGGGTTGATTAAAGTACATGGTTCGACAAGCTCACCACGAACGAAAACTAGGTTATTCAAGAAGCTTAATGCAAAAAATTACCAAACATGCCTTCAGCAAAATTATTAGCAATTTCGCGATGGCTTTGTAGTATGTTCATTTTTTAGTAGATAAATTTTTCAATTTTTGGAAACATCCTTAAATCAGGTAATTCTTCTATATCATTTTCTTCTATTGATATATATTTTAAGTTATCAGCAATATCAAAAATTATCTCTGGAAAAGAGCATAGAAGATTATCTGATATATTGAGATACTCCAATTGTTTCAAATTTTTAAAACTCTCTGGAAATACCCCATCAAAATAATAGGCACTAGATATTTCCAGATATTTTAAATTTATGAGCCTGCCTATTTCATCTGGAAGTTTTTCAAAATATGTGCAGGTAATAACTAGCATTTCAAGATCTAAAGGCAAATTCTCTAAGATCTTCTTTAAACTTTTTGCGCCAATATAGTCAAAATATGCTACTTTAAGGCTAGGAGGCACTTCATTCTTGTTTGGAAATGATTGTAAGCCTCCAATAACCATAAACTCTTCAAGTTCACTGAACTTAGATAAAAGACTTTTTATACGCTCGTCGGCATATTTATTTGGATCAAAGGCACAAATAGCAAGCGATTTAGCAGACTTTAAAATTGTAATACAGTCAATAATATAATCATCATATGAGTTCTTAAGGCTTTTGGCAGCAAAACCTTTGCCTTTATCTAGGGGATATTTGACTGATATATTTTTTACTATATTTGAGCTACTTATTAGTTTAAATACCCATTTTATGTGATTTAAGTCATACGGCATTTCATCAGAGACAAGTGGTTTAGGAACATGAAAAATTCCCTTTAAACCATCTACTCGATACAGGTATTCATGTTCCATGTTTTCGTTTGCTTCTTCCACTCTCAGAGTATCAGCCTCATCAATTTCTGTGAGATCAAATGTAACCAATAAACTGTGTTCCGGAATAGCCATCATATCACCTATCTCTTCGTTGTACTCATTTTTTATTTCTTCTACCATTTGTAAATAATCCATTTTTAATCCTTGTATTTTGTTTTAAACTCAGCCAGACACAAAGCTGTTGAGGTCTCTCTCCCTAAAGCGTATTAGATTTTATTTACAGTAATGCGGTTTTTTCCCTCAAAACCAGTAGCAATAACTGTGGCACGGATAAAATCAGTAGGCAAATTTTCGTCTGATGAAGTGCCAAAGATAATCTCAGTGTCTTCGTGAACGCTATCTTGAAGAGTAGCCATGGCAATACATATCTCCATTATAGAGAAATTAGGGTGCATATTAAAGGATACAAGAACACCCATTGCACCGTTTATAGATACATTATGCGACGCTATTGATTCAATCGCACTCTTAATTGCCTCTTGTGCCGCATTTTCACCTACTTTTTCATTGCTGCTTATAAATGCAAATCTGCTATTGCACATAATGGTTTTTGCATCCTCAGTATCAAAATTGATATCGTTTTCATTATTGCTCATCATCTCTAAAATTGTATTTATAATCTGCGTTGGTTCATTAGAGTTAATAAAAAATATCGAGTCAGAGCAGTTTTTGAGCCGAGTGAGAGCTTTTTTTGAAAATTTGACATTTTGATTTTCTTCAAAAGAACATTCTTTGCTAACAATAGTTATTGTAAGCGCCCCTGCTTGTTTTGCAGTTTTGGCAACAACGGAAGCTATGTCTATTTTTGTTTTATCGCAAATAGTAACTACAACAAAGACTATTTCTGAGCCATGCAACGCTTCTTTAATCTCTTCTTCTTTTCTGGGAAATGAGTCTGAGCCAAAATTAGCAACAATGCCATCAACCACCACTGCCACTCTTTTTCTAATTGTTGCAATTTGTTCCACAACAGCCTCCTTGTTTTTATTACGAGAAGTCTATTATATTATCGCGACAGCTTTATGTCCGGTTTGCTTTTGTAAGAGCAAAAACAAAATTTAAAGGATTTTAGGTCAAGGAGCATGTAGTGAGCTACTAATAATTGACAAATAGCTCATATAGTGATACGATTAGCATATTAAGTAGCTCATGAGGTATAAATGAAAAAGAAGCAACAATGGATTTGGCAACATCCCGAGTATCCAAAATTTAACTATAATCTTCATGAATTTCTTCCAAAGATTACGCAAATTGCTCAAAATATCGGTCAGGTTAAAGCTCTTATCGCACTCTTGGATCAAGATGCTCAAAACAGCATCAAAATAGATCTTTTTACAAGTGACATCGTCTCTACATCTGCCATAGAAGGAGAGCATCTCTCAAGAGAGAGTGTGCGCTCTTCCATAAGAAAAAAACTAGATACCCAATTTGATAAAACAGATGATAAATCCACCTATTATACCGATGCTCTTGCTAACATACTTATGGATGCCATTGTAAATACAGCACCACTAAACCTCGAACGCTTGCATAAATGGCATATTGCGCTTCTCTCTCACACTCCAAGCGCTTTTAAAAATATAAGACTTGGAGTATTTAGAGATTATGATGATATGCAAATCGTCTCCGGTCCGATAGGAAAAGAAAAAGTACACTATGAGGGATTGCCTCACAAAAAAATTGACGATGATATAAGCTCTTTGTTGGAGTATATCAATAGTAGCGATGATAATATCTATATCAAAAGCGCGATTGCCCATCTATGGTTTGTGAGTATCCACCCTTATGATGATGGCAATGGCAGGATAGCTAGGCTTATAAGCGACTATGTTATATCTCAAAGTTTTGGATTGGAGTATAAATATTTTTCCATCTCCTTGGCTATTGCAAATGACCGCAAAAACTATTATGACAAGTTAGAGACTACCCAAAACCTAACAGACAATCCTGACTTGGACGCTACATCATGGATAGAGTGGTACTTAGATAGATTTAACGACTCGCTTCAAGAAACACTGGGTGCAATCCATAAAATCATGAGTAAAACAAAGTTTTGGGATAAAATACGACATATTGCACTCAACCAACGGCAGTTAAAGGTATTGACTAAATTGCTGGAATATAACGCAGGTGAGTTTCAAGGTGGTCTTAGTACAAAAAAATATGTAGCCATGACAAAAACTTCACTGGCAACTGCGAAAAGAGATATTCAAGAACTTCTCAAGCATGGATGTCTGTACCAGATTGAAGGTACTCAAGGTAGAAATATTAAATATGACATTGCGTATTGAATGTAAAAAAATAAACCAGACATAAAGCTGTCAAATCCAATAGTACTATTTTATAAACAACTTATAAAAAGGACTAATTTATGCCTCAACTTCTATACACAATCGATGAGTACATAGCTACAAAAAGAAAGAGACTAATTTTCCGGATGTTGAACTTTTAGAAGTGTTTGATTTGGTGAGTGCCGAATATATTGAGTATCCATATTTAGGCTGCATCGCTATTGATACTGATGTCGGAAGTGATGCATATATTGCTCTTAGTCAAAAATATGGAAATCCTTATGATGATGCTACGATTAACAATAAAGTATTGTGGATAATGGAATACGACGATGCAAAAAAAATGTATGATAAAAAACAAAAACTACTAGAGGCAGAGTTTGGTGATGAGTAGCGACTGGTTTAAACTTTCTTGTGAGTGAAGCGGAGTGTTTTAACAAAAAAATTAAATTTAGATAGAATATGTGAAATGAATAAGGAGTGGTGGGATGAGTGAAAATTTAAATTTAAAATCAATAAGTGAAATCTTAGATAAAGATTTTTTTATACCTTATTATCAAAGAGGATACAGATGGGGTACTAGGCAAGTAGAAGATTTACTTGAAGACATTTTGGAATTTATTAATAAAAAAAATAAAAAAGAACTGGATTTAAAAGAGTTTTATTGCCTTCAACCTGTTGTTGTGATGTCTGAGGTATATCAAAAAGATAATGAAGAAAAAATAAGATATCGAGTAATTGATGGTCAGCAAAGATTAACAACTATTTATATTATTTTAAAATATTTGGAAGAAATCAGAGAGAGATTCTATGATAAAAGTAAACAAATTTATGAAATTGAATATCAAACAAGAAACGAAAAAGGAAAAAGTAGTAAGGATTTTTTATACAAAATAAATATCAACCCTGATATTCATAGTGAAAATATTGACTTTTACTATATGAGCGAAGCATATACAACAATTAAAAATTGGTTTCATTCTAAATCTATAGAGCTTGAATTTTTGAAAGTATTGCTAGATAGTGATATTCAAATTAAAGATAATATAAATGTTGATAATGCAAATAATATTAGAATTATTTGGTACGAATTGGACAAGAATGAAAATGAAATTAATGTGTTTACAAGACTTAATATAGGAAAAATTCCTTTAACAAATGCCGAACTCATCAAAGCATTGTTTTTAATTAATATAGATGAAAAAAATGAGAAATTAATATTATCTACACAATGGGATAACATAGAATATATATTACATGATGAAAAATTATTTTCATTTATAAACGCCAAGGATTATAAAAAATCTACAAGAATTGAATTTATCTTTGATTTGATAGCTGATAATATGAAAATAGAAATTGATAATTTAAGAGAAGATGATGATAAAAGAAGTTATTACATTTTTGATAAATTAATCCATGATAAAAATATATTCTTTGAAGTATTTGAGATTTTAGATGATGAAAAAAATAATTATACAACTGCTCAACAAAGAGTCCACTTTTTATGGGATGAAATTAAAAGATATTTTAGAATTTTTGAAGAATTATATACTGGAAGAAATGAAGATGAAAATAAAGTTCAAGCTTATTATCATCTAGTTGGTTTTTTAATAAATACCGGAGGGAAAATTCAAAATATTATAGATAAGTTTTATACTACTAATAAGAATGAATTTATTATCTTTTTAAAAGATGAAATTAGAAAGAATATAAAATTAAAAGACAGAAAATTGAAAGAACTTGATTATAAAGATGATAATAAATTAATAGAAAAAATTCTATTTTTATTTAATGTAATTTTAACTATGAAAAGTGGCTATTCAAAATATCCTTTTGATTTACATAAAAATCAAAACTGGAGCTTAGAACACATTCATGCTCAAAATTCAAAAGAGATTACAAGCAATGAAGATAGAGAATTACTTTTAAAAAATGAAATTGACTATATCGATGATAAAAAATTAAAAAATGAAGCTCAATCAATGTATGAAAAATATCAAAAGAAAGATAAAGTGCCTGATGATGATTTTAATACTTTACAAGATAAAGTTTTCAATAAATATGGAAGTAGTAGATCAATGCATTCCATTGATAATTTAGCACTTTTGAGCCGTAAAGATAATTCTGCTCTTAGTAATAGTATTTTTCCAGCGAAACGAGATAAGATAAAGGAACTTGACAAAAATAATTCATTTATTCCAATAGGAACAAAAAATGTATTTTTAAAATATTTTAGTAATAATGTGAAAGATGTCTTAATTTGGAGTGATGAGGATAGAAAAATTTATATGAAATCATTAGAAGATGAAATAGGAGAATATATCCAATGAAAAAGATGAATTTTTTAGAATTAATAACAAAATATAAAATAGTTATACCTCTTATACAAAGAGATTATGCACAAGGTAGAGTTAAAGAAAAGGAAAAAGCTGAGAAGTTTTTAGAGAGCCTGAATAATGGTTTAAATATTGGATTAAATTTAGATTTTATTTATGGACAAGTAGAGAAAGAAATTTTTACACCACTAGATGGTCAACAAAGATTAACTACCTTATTTTTAATGCATTGGTATCTTTCTTTAGAAAACAAATATTTGGATGTATTAGAAAAGTTCACTTACGAAGTTAGAAGTTCATCAACAGATTTTATTAAAGAGCTAACAAAAAAATCTAATTTTTCTAAACTTACAAAAGATGAAATAGTGAAAAATATTGAAAATAGCAATTGGTTCTTTTTGTCTTGGAAACACGACCCAACAGTTGTAGCGATACTTAACATGTTAAATTTAATTGAAGAGAAATTTAAAAAAACAACTCTAGCAGAACTTGAAAAAATAACTTTTGAATTTTTAAATCTTGATGAATTTAAATTAACAGATGAACTTTATGTAAAAATGAATGCAAGAGGACAGCCTCTTACGAAATTTGAAAATTTTAAAGCAGAATTTTTAGATTTAGATTTTTTAAAATCAAACAACGAAAAGAAAAATGAAATAGCATCAAAATTAGACAATCATTGGCTTAATATTTTTTGGAATATTGCAAAAGCAGAATCAAAAGAAAATATTTCAAGAGCTCCTAAAATATCTGATGATAAATTTTATAATTTTTTTGAGAATCTAACTCTTTTTTTTGATTTAGATAATTTAGAATCAATTGAACAATCAAATTTATTGAAATTCAAATTTTCAGAATTGCATGTAAAAAATATTGAAACTATTTTAGATTGTCTTATTAATTATAAAGAAAATGATGTTTACACCATTAGAGAAATAGATATTTTTCAAGATTTTTTAAAACCTTACATTAAAAATGATGCAAAACAAAGTGTCAGTTATGAACATAGAGCTAGATTTTATGGACTAACGCAATTTTTCGTAAAAGTAGGATGTGTATCTGATGAAAATAAAGAAATATTTAAGAGTTGGATGCGAGTTAATTTGAATTTAATTAATAATACCGCATTTAATAATATAGATAATTTTAAAAATCTAATTTTTATTATCAATAGATTAAGTGAAAATATTACTGATGTCTATACACACATTAAAACAATTACACTAAAAAATGAATCAGAACAATTTACAGAGGAGAAGTTAAAAGCAGGATTGATTATTTCTGATTTATCTTTAAATTGGGAAGAGGAGTTTATAAAAGCAGAAAAACATTGGTATCTTGATGGACAAGTGAGATTTTTAATTGAATTTGCAGACAATATTTTAGATAATTTTATCGAATACAGAGATAATTTTTTTACACTATTTGATAAAAATAAAATTTTTCAAGAACCTAACAATAATGATAATATCTCTTATCAAACAATAATTCATAGAGCTTTACTCACTTATGGAAATTATTTACCAAAGCATGGGAATAGTGATAAATTTACATTTTGTGATTATGATAATCGTTTGAGGGTAAAAAATGAAAATTGGAGGCAAGTCTTTAAAAGCGAAGATAAATATTTTCAAAAATTATTAGCTGGATTAACTAATGCTGATGTAGAAACTCTTCTAAAATCACAAATTAAAGCTTATCCGATTGATTGTAATGATTGGAAATTATATTGTATCAATCCAACCGATGATTTTGAGGTTATCTCAAGAGCTAAGCATTACCAAATAAAATTTATAGATGAAGATGAAATCTATTTAAATAGAGGCAATACAGAGAAAACTAGTTGGCAGTGGGCAAGGGTGAGTGAATTGTATAGTTATTATTTATATTTACAATATTTTCAAGGCAATACAATAGAACCTTTTACTGAGATTGAGTATTGGGATTCAAGTTCACCAAAAGAGGAAGCTCCTTGTATCGTTTTGAATAAATGGTATTATCAAAAGAACCATATTTTTGATATAGCAATTTACTATGTCAAAGGTTTTCATATTGTATTTCGTAATAGAAATGGGAATTCATTACCAGCAAATATTACAACTATTCTTCGAGCGAATGATTTTGAAGATAATGATAATGACTACACTTATAAAGAAGTAATTGAACTCTGTAGTTACAAAGTAATAATGGGGATAGTTAAAAAGCTCTGTTGTGAACTAGTAGAGCAAGAATGACCCTCTCCAAATCCCAATACATCAGAGCACTGCAATGCTACAAATCTATCTGGCTTCATAAACACGCTCCAGAGCTTAGAACAAAGCCAAACAAGCAGCAGGAGTCGCTTTTTAACACTGGCTATCAGGTGGGTGACTATGCAAAAGAGCTCTTTTTGGGTGGTGTTGAGGTGGAGTTTGACGCCGATGATTTTGGCGGTATGGCGGCTAAGACAAAAGAGCTTATCGCACTTAAAACACCGGTGATTTACGAGGCGACATTTAAAGAGAAAAACATATTTGCCATGGCGGATATTTTGGTGCTAAATGATAACGGTTTTTATGACATCTATGAAGTAAAAGCGAGTACGGAAGTCAAGGAGTATCATCTGAATGATGCCGCTATTCAGTATTATGCGCTTAGCGGTGCCATAAATATTGGCAGGGTTTACATTGTTCATATCAACAACAAGTACATCAAAAATGGCGAGATAATCCCGCATGAGCTATTTAGCATAACCGATGTTACCGATGAGGCAAAAAAGAGGCAGTGCAAAATAGATGACACTTTGGCTGAGATAGAGAGCGTTCTTGATGGAGATATGCCAAATATTGACATTGGTGCGCACTGCTCCAATCCCAACGAATGCGACTTTCAAAACCACTGCTGGGCGCATGTGCCGAAAATCTCCATCTTTAATCTCTACCGCATTAACGGCAGCAAAAAGTTTGAACTCTACAAAAACAAGGTGCTTCTGCTTGATGATATTCCCGATGATTTTAAACTCACATCGACGCAAAAGCTTCAAGTCGGTACGCTAAAAAGCGGCGAAGTGCATATAGACAAAGCGGTTATTGAGAGATTTATCCAAAAAGTTTCATATCCTATAAACTACTTTGACTTTGAGACTTTTCAAAATCCAATCCCGCGCTTTGATGGACAAAGACCGTATATGCAGATACCGTTTCAATACTCCCTGCATATAGAAAATGAAAATGGCGAAATTCTTCATAAAGAGTTTTTGGGAGATGAGAACAGCGACCCAAGAGAAGCTCTGATAAAACAGATGCTTAGAGACATCACCCCGCACGGGAGCATAATGGCGTATAACCAATCGTTTGAGATTTCACGCATCAAAGAGCTTACTTTGGCATTTCCTGCATATCATGATGAACTTATGGCGCTTGTTCCTCGTTTTGTGGATTTGATAGAGCCATTCCGCGGACTTGGCTACTATCATCCGGCTTTTAACGGCAGTTTTTCCATAAAGTCTGTTCTTCCTGCCATGTTTGCAAATGACCCTGAACTTGACTATAAAAAGCTCGGAAGTGTTCAAAACGGAGGCGACGCGATGGATGTTTTTGCAAATCTTTATCTCTTAAGAGACAAATCAAAACGAGAAGAGATAAGAGCGGATTTACTTGCATACTGCAAGCTTGACACTTTGGCGATGGTTAGGGTTTTTGAAAAATTAAAAGGAATTGTTTTATAAAATAAAGCAACCAGACATAAAGCTGTCAAACTACTTCCTATACTTCTAGTATCAAAAAATCAGGGGTATGTAAAATGATTAAAAAATATACAAAATTAAAAGTGCTTCTTTCTTGGGCTGACGAACAACAACTCTCAGCGGAGACTTTTCCTCGTAATCTTGATAAACTGCTATCTCTAAGTGAGCTAAATTTGCACGCAATAGGGCTTAGTTTTATTCCCTCTGAAATAGGTGTATTGCAAAATCTTAAAAAACTCTATTTGTCAGATAACAATTTAGTTTCACTTCCAGATGAAATTTGTGATTTGAAAAAATTAGAAATTTTATGGATACAAAACAATAAAATCAAAGCACTACCGGATGAAATATCAAGCCTATTGCTGCTTGAAGATTTGATAGCATTTGATAACAGACTTGAAGCTCTACCAAAATCAATAGCAAATATGCCAAGTTTAAAAGCACTGTTTTTACATAACAATTGCCTAAATTCAGCATTTATAGAGAGTGAGTTTGAATCCATTAAAAACACTCTTGATTATTTTAGTACACACGATCAAAATAGTTAAAATCAGAACAAGGTTTAGAGATGTTTAAATATGAAGATATTGTTGAAAATATAGAAAAAGCAAAAGAGATAGTCCAAGAAGCAACCGCAATTCTTATAACCGCCGGTGCGGGGATGGGAGTGGATAGCGGGTTGCCGGATTTTCGCGGTAATGAGGGGTTTTGGAAGTCATATCCGCCTATGAAAAAACTTAATATCTCTTTTTCTCAAATGGCAAATCCTAAGTGGTTTAAAGAAAATCCTGCTTTTGCGTGGGGATTTTATGGACATAGACTAAATCTATACAGAAAAACAGTTCCGCATAATGGATTTAAAATATTATTGGATTTAGTCCAGTCAAAAAAAGACGGCTATTTTATTTTTACCTCCAATGTAGATGGACAGTTTCAAAAAGCCCTCTTTGATGAGAGCAAAATAGTTGAGTGCCACGGGTCTATCCATCATAATCAGTGTTTAGCGAGATGCCCTCAAGATGTCTGGTGTAATAAAGATGAGATAGTAGAGATAGATGAAGATAATTTTCTGGCAAAAGAGCCGCTTCCAAAATGCCCAAACTGTGGCTCACTCGCTAGACCAAATATATTGATGTTTGGTGATTTTGGCTGGAATTTTAGCAGGAGTGATGAACAAGATATGCGATTTAGAAAATGGCTAAAAGAGATAAGAAAAAACAGTGCCAAACTATGCATCATTGAGATAGGCGCAGGGGAGGCGATAGCAACAGTAAGAATGATGAGTGAACATATTGCAAAAATGTATAACGGCAAACTTATAAGGCTCAATCCAAATGACTACAAAGTGGACTACAAACACATTGGACTGCCTCTTGGAGGACTTGAGGGGATAACGAAGATATGTTAGGCTGAAATTTATAGAGTTGTCAAAAACAGATCCACACTCTGTATCTCCACGCCCTCAGCTCTCTCATTTACATCATAAGTGATAAGCGTAAAACCCCTATAAACTTCTTGATTTAGCCAATGCTGGCTGTCTTCTAATAGAATTGAATCCATTTTATTTCCTTGTATATGGAATGTATTCCTTATATCATAAAATATTTGGATAATACAATCTATATTTTGATGTACATCTAACCATATCATTTTGGCAAATATTCTAAGAGCATCTTCTCAAATTCTTTTTGTATTTCTTCCGGCTCTATAACTCGGATTGAGGGCATCCAGTATTTCAGGAGTGGATAAATCTCATCATCACTCGTTACTTTTAGCACCATCTCAGCACTGCCGTCTGGCTTTTTGTAGAGCTTTTGATTTTTAGAGATGGGTTTGCGCTCAAAATAAACCACAACACTTGCATCCACCCACAATATAACCTCGTAAGGCTTGGCACTGGTTGAAAACCATACATTGATGGAATTTTCCAGCCGCTCAATTATTTCAGGATTGTGCTTAAAAGGCGTATCACTGATTTCACAACTGCTTATGGATTTGATATAAAACTTTTTAGTATAGTTGTTGTGTTGTGCAAGCAGATACCAAAATCCCTCGTAAACAATTACCTTAATCGGTCGAACATTGGTGTACTTTTTTGGTTTTTTTTCACCATAAGGGGTGTAGGAGATGCTTACTTCATGCTTTTGATTGATTGCTTTTTCAAGATGCATAACAATGTCAAATTTATTCCCTATGTCTTCAACATCTAAGCGTGTGTAATATGGGGATTTAATCTGGCGTTGCAGCCTCTCTAGGAGCGGATGAGCTTTTTTATAAAAATCAACTCCTATGTCTTTTGCCATGCTCTCAAGCATCTCCAAAACCATCTCGCCGTCATTTTGGGCATATCTGCTCATGGGTTTACGGTAGCGTTTTTTATCTTCTCCACGCTCTATTCGTCCGGGATACATCTGCTTTAGTTTGTCAAAATCACGCTGAATGGTTTTAGAATCAACACCCCACTCTCGTGAGAGTTCACTGATGGAAAGCTCTTCACCATTCTCAAGCCGCTCCAGTATCTCGGCATGGCGTTTGTGCTGAAGGGGGTTACCGCGTGTTCCGTAATCGGCTAAGATTGCCATGGTGCCTCTTTGTTGAATATGTTGGGTTATTATAGCGGGTTGAGGGACAAATTGTGTCTGTGTACTGTCACTAATTTTAGAGTATACTGCGTGACACTAAAAGATCAGGAATATCAATATGGAAAAAGCTCTTAATGCATTTAATACAATGTCTGCAAAATATGAAAAAATATTTTCAACTGGATTTTATCCAGCTCGTCAAAGTACAGGATTTACTGAACAAAATTTAGTACATAGTTATGTAAATGCACTTATTAAAACACTAGGTGATGATTCCTTTGAATGGCTTGAATTCCCATGGAAAGACAATAAACAACATATTGATGCCATAGTAATTTCTGAAAAAAATAATTCTATATATTATATTGAAGCTAAAAGGCTTTCTGTAGGTCAAATAAAATTTTGGAGTTTAAGTAAAGATATAGGACGAATTAAAGAGGGATATGAAGATAAAGATAAGCATTGTCGCGACATAAAAGATGAACATAAAATGGATATTTCACAATATAAACATATCATTGTTGCTTTAGCCGATATATGGATTGAAAAGGATTTTACAAAAAATATTTTTAACGCATGGAAAGGTGAGGAAAAATTATTACAAAAATTTGAGGATCATCAACATCTCTCAAGTCTTTTAAAAAATAGATCAGCCTGTTTACATAAAGACTTCCAAGAAGACTATTTTTCCATAAATGAGAAAGCCGACAAGAGAATTAAAAACTATAAACTATTGATTGCAGTAGAGACTCTTTAGGCTTATCAATCCCTAGCTGTGTAGGCGATGTTCCCATCATGCCTACACCAAAGAAGTATTTTTTTTAAATTTTCAATAAAAGTCTAAGCGCATACCTAGACAAACTCAGTCCATTTTTTGAGTTACCATGCTGATGCTCTATTTATTTGGACAAGAATTGGTATGACTTCATCACATCATCCATCATACAAAGTCCTAATCAAAGAAGAGCTTATTGCCCTTTACTTCTCAGATAGGGTAGCGAATCAATATAAAAACCCAAAAAGCCAAAGGGGAATTTTGTTGCCGCTGCCTATTTCTATCTCATCTGAAACTATGTAGCTGTCTGGCAAGTCTTTGATTTGCTTATATTTTTTGTTTTTACCGCCAACTTCAAAGGTGTACTCTTCATCTATTAAAAAATCACCTCTTTTTGGAATTGAAACCTCATGGGCAGTTTTTAGCATAGTCGCAAAAAATGTCTCTCGTATGGTGCCTATCTCAAAGCCATTGCAGTATGCGTAGTGTAAGTTTGTATTATTGAGGTATATTTTTTCCGGTTTTGTAAAGATGCCATCACCCTTTGATTTTGCACTGACTACATTTAAAACTTTTGCTTTATGAAGATAATCTAAAAATCTATAAAGCCTTTTGTAGTCATCTTTCATATCCATTTTTAAAAGTAACTCTTTGATATTTGGTGTATATGGCAGTGACTCGCATACCAATCTTACAAGCTTTTTGAGATTGACGATGTTTGAGTATTCTATGGGAAAAACTGATGGAATATCCACCTCTATAACAGTGTTTATGGTCTCATTTAGTCTTAAAAGATAACTCTCTTTGTCCTCAAAGTAAAAAGGATAATACCCATTTTGAATATACTCTTTATATGAGAGTCTGAGATTGAATTTTGTAAGCAGCTCATAGGCTATGTCGATGTGATTTGAAAGTATCTCTTGTAAGCTATATGATGGAAGAGCGATATTGTCGTTTAGTTCTATAAACTCTCTAAAACTCAACCCCTCAAAATGATAAACTATAGCTCTTCTGCTTAAATCAGCTTTTGCGTTGTCAATTTGCAATGCACTTGAGCCGCTAAATATCACTTTTATATCTAAGATGTCATATATCTTTTTTAGCTCTATTTCAAAGTTTTTATATTTGTGTATTTCATCTATGATGAGTATCTTGCCGTCCTCTTTTGCAAAAACTTCAGCTACTTCATAAAGAGACGGTATGTTGATAGTGTCCGCACTGATATATAACTTTTGACTAAAAGGAAGATCTAGTTCTTTTAGATATTGTACTAAAAAAGTAGTTTTACCTACTCCTCTTGCGCCAACTATTCCTATAAGTTTTGGATTGAAATTTATTTTGTTATAAAAATATCTTTTGTAGCTAAAGTTGTGTTTGGCAAATATTTTTCTTTGATAATCCCGTATTTCATCTAGCATTTAGCCACTCCTGCTGTAAATTTTTGAAATATTATAGCAAAATTAAATATGAAAACCTAATATTATGTATTTATTTTATATTTTTATATCCACTTATACATCATTACTGGCATCTCAATCCTCGATATAGTCTTTCAACCGATTTTTTTGAGTCCAAACATATCTTCTTTTCTCCTCGATTAATTTTCCCTCTTGAAAGGTGTATTCCCATCCGTTGAGATCCTCTTCGTCTTGTGCTCGTCGGTCGTATGCGACAATTACCCCGCTGAACCAGTCGGCTTTTACCTGTGTTGTATCATCAGGGTAAAAAAGACGAATATTCCTAACTCTCACACGCGCTTCATCAAGCTCTTTTTTCAACTCATCTAGTTTTTTCGGTGACATCTTGCGTGGAATAGGCACCACTTCAGGTTCATCCATTTTTCGATAGATTTCCTCTATAAGAGATTTAATTCTTTTTTTCTTTTCTTCTGATGTTAAATTTTCTTCTACTTCTTCACGATTCACCTCACTCAGTGCTCTTTCTTCTTGAGCTTTGGCAATCTCTTGAACTCTCTCCTGGGTTAAATCGTAAATCGGTTCCATACTAAATATCTGTGCGGTCTTATGTAGTCTCATCGATCGGCTACGAAATGTTGTCAGGTATAGTTCTCTATCAATAATCGTCCATTCACATGTGTATCCTCGCCAATTTCCTGAATGAAATTCTAATGCTCCACCTCCAAAATATTGCAATAACTGACGGTCTTTTAGTACCTCATGTAAAGGAGAATCACTCACGATTGCTTGATTCGATTGTTTATGGATTAATCTGTCTTTCATTTGCATGGTCATACTAATTCTTCTCGTTTTTCAAAGCGTCGTTTTGCATTTTCATACGACATTATATATACTACTGCATCCAAAGAAATAGGTTCACCGGTTTCATCTTCATATCGTCTATTAAGGACATCCTCTTCAGGACCACCTGCCTCAACATCAATCGCAATCGTTCCCAAAAATGGCCATAATTCCCACGATGGAGAAACATAATCAAAAACATCCGTAAGTTTTACATGCGGCATTTCTTGAGTCATAAATTGGATAAATTCTTCTCGCTTCTTCCAATTTACATTCTCTTTATCAAGCCAATGTTCTCGCTCTTCTTCGCTCATATCCATTCTTAAAAAAGCCTTGGCATAAGTAGGACTAAACCCTATAAAAATAGTATCTTTTTTACGATCTTGCGTGATGTATTGTTCGATTGTTTTTAAAGCTCGTGGCATTTGCTCTCCTTGTAGATGAATCTCCATTATTATAAAGTTTTATATGGACAAAATATGTCTATCTGATGTTCTCTGACGTTTATATTTGAGATAGTTCAAATTTTTGCTCCATCAGATGAGATTCAAACAAAATATACTTTGGAACGGTTCGAGATGTATTTATTTTGTTTTCAAATGTACATCGATCTATCAGCGAATTTCCGCTAGCATAGAGGTGATTGGCACTCATTTCATCTAACTTTACAGCTGTTATCGTATTGTTTTTGAAAAGGCATCTGCTCATCGTTGTGTGACGAATTCTTGCACCGCCACCCGTTTCACCCGCATTGCATTTTACAAATTTGCAACGCTCGATTTCTACCCTACTGATAGCAAACGAACACACTCCGCCACCCTCTTTTTTGGCACGGCACTTGTAGAAGATTGAATCCTCCAATATTGATCCCCCTTCAAGTGCAGCACCTCCACCCTTACGGGATCGGCATTGACGAAAAACAAGTTGTTCACCTATAATCTCACCACTGATGCCTCCACCGCCAAGAGTAGAGAGACATTTGATAAAATTGCAATTATAAACACGGCTTGGACTATGTGTGGCGATACCCCCGCCTGTCCGTGCACGACACATTTTAAAGAGACACTGTTTTATTGTTACAGAGTCATCACAAAGAATTGCTCCTCCTTCATCCCCTGCTCTACATGACTCAAATAAACATTGTTTGATTGTGGAATATCCTTTTAGGATAACGGCTCCCCCATCCGTTCCCGCTCGACAACGCTTGAAACCGCACTCCTCTATCTGAACATTAAATGTAGCAACTATCGCGCCACCATCTTCTTGCACATTGCAATCTTGAAAAACACACCCTTTAACCAAGGAGTTCAATGTGATAAGCGCTCCTCCAATAGTCTTTTTATAGGCTTCGCTTCGCTCTTCTTGCGACCACTCTTCAGTCCACTCCTCAACGATTTCCAAATCATCGATCTCTCCAAAATAGCGACTAATAAAGTGATCTTTAAATTCACCTAGTGGACGCCCTCTTCCGCCGATAAATGTACATCCTATGAACGATGAACGTCCCTTTCCAATGTCAGCTATACCTTTCCACCCTGTTGTGCCTCTAATTTTACTCCATTGCGGTTGGCTTGTATCTACTGGAATAAAGGTGCAGTTTTGGGCAATTATCTTCCCAAGACAAAACAACCCAGCATCAGGTACAAATCTCAATATACAATTTTTAAAAATAAGAGTTTCGTTTTTTTCGACGACTAAGTCTCCTAAGATACTGGCTTCACCATCGCTCCACTCCTTAATATTTCCATTTTTATGGTGTAAAATAGTCATTTAAATAGAGGAGAACCACTCACTACTGTTTGATTCGATTGTCGGTAAATCAATCTGTCTTTTTTTTGCGTACACATAAACTACTCCTGCTATATTTTTTTGACTCTTAAATATTTGATCTCTTAATATGCTGCGGAATTTTCTCACTCAATATCCCTTGCTCAATCCGATACGAGCATCCGTTTAAATCTTCGTCATTGTCTGGAAATCTATTGTAGGCAACTAAATTGCCACTAAACCACTTAGCAAATACATGGGTAGTGTCTTCTGAAAAATTACAATTATCCCTCTCATCATCTTTAGGCAGTGGAGTTTTTTGCATTGCTATGTAGTATAGCTTATTAAGCAGTTCAACGATTTGCTTTCGCTCACTGTTTTTTAACAATATTTTTCTCCGAGTTTCCAAGTCCATCAATTCTACAGCTGACTTCATCTCAACACTAATCTGCATTTTTCCCGTATAAGGTTCTATGGGCATTTCACCAAACAACTGTGCAGTTTTATACAATCGCTGTGCGGTGCTTTTAAAAGAGACAAGATAGAGTTTTTTATCTATTATTTCCCATGAACACCTATACCCTCTGATATCTCCAAATCCAAAAGGAATAATTGAAAAATACTGCATTAAATCATTAATTTTCAAATATTCAGTCAAGGGCGATAGATTTGAACTTCCATCTTCATATTGTGTCCACAACAGCATGAATTTTTCATCACCGTCAATTAGTTTGTCTCTGATAAATTTGCTCATTTTAGACTCCTGAAATCGATGCAAACGAATTTATTTTGTCATGCCACTCTTTTGTACATTTGACACCCACTTCTATGCGAATACCAAGCTTCTTTGAGATACTTTGAAGCGCCTGTAAAAATGTTATATCTGTAGGAGAGTTAACCACAAATCTCTCTATAAACGCATAGTCAATATAAAGAGCGTATGCTGAAATATCCTCATAGGCGTACTCTTTACGGATTTGTGAAGGAGTAGCCGGCTCAATTGCTCCAAAATATTTTATCATAGAGCGATTTATTTTTTCTAAATCACATTTTAGTAGTTTAAAATGGCAATATTTTTCAAAATCAACCCCCTCATGCGCAGAACACAGAAGCGATAACTGTTCTCCTTGAGTGCGGTGTGATGAGATAAAAAAGCCTTTATCCGTGTCTAATAATGATGCAGCTTTTGTATAAATAGCTTTTGTAAGTGCTTCATCTTTTTCTGAGCAGTAGACTAAAAATGTGCTTTTGACTATTTTAAGCTTTTCTCCTTTTTTAATGAGAGTTTTCATGAAATAGCCTTTTGTGTAGAATCGTTTATATAGCGCACTGAATCGATAATATTTTCCCACTCTGCTCTTAGCTTTGGTTGTTTTAGTTTCTTTAGTGCCTGCATCTCTATCTGTCTGGCGCGTTCTCTGGTAACACCCAGCAGTTTAGCTACTTCTTGAAGTGTGTATGTATCTCCGGAAAATGATGATGTATTTGACATGATAAACTCCTAATATTTTGATAATGACAGTCTAACAATACAAATGGACATTTGTTGTCTATATCTTACCTTATACTTCTACCTACAAACAACACAGGAGTTTAAGATGAGAAAAAAAACTAGCGGTATTGACAATCTTATAACATACAAAAAAACAGACTTTATAGACGCTGACTTAATAGATAAAGCTTCTTTATGGATACTTCGTATTCTTTTAAATCTTGGCGGACATCGTGAATTTTTAGATAAAAATAACTATTTTTCAAAAGAAAATATTCTTCATTTTTTAGGACTTGGCAAATATGCTCCTATGCATAATGATGAATATACGAGAAATGAAATTATTGATCTTCTTAAAAATCAACTTGTTTTACTTGAGAAAAAAAATAAATTTACCACTTCAAAAATATTGGCTAAAAACATAAAACAGCTCTCAAGCCTCATGCAATTCAACTCTTATGAAGAGCAGATTTTAGAGTTTGTTGTACTGGTAAAGCAGTATGAAATTCTTGATGATGCAGTTAGCTTAATTGGGAATAACTTAAATAGTTCTCAGGCAAAAAAAGCTCTAAGTGTTATCTTAAATATCCCAAGAGCTGGAGTAGAAAGAGCATTTTTGAGTGATTCTAAATTTATTAAATCTTCACTTATTACCATTGAGAAGAATCATACAACTAGTTTAGATAGAAAATTTGATACGCTAAACAACTCATTTTTAGACAATATGCTTAATCTTAGCGGAGATATAACGGAAGTATTTAAAGACTCTCTAAAAGTATGCGGCAAAAGCATTCTTGCCCTTAGTGACTATGACCATGTGAGCAAAGATTTAGAAATTTTACTCCCGTATCTAAAAAATGCACTCCAAACCAAACAATATGGAGTAAATATTTTACTTTACGGACTTCCCGGAACAGGTAAAACAGAGCTTGCAAAAGTACTCTCAAGTGAGCTGGGAGCAGAACTTTTTGAGGTGAGTTATACAAACATGGAAGATGAACCAATAGACGGTTCTGAGAGAGTAAAAGCATATAAAAGTGCACAATCTCTTCTTAGTAATAAAAATACACTTCTTATATACGATGAAGCCGAAGATATATTTGAGAGTAGTTTTAGCCTCTTTATGCCGCAAAGACAAAAAGATAAGGCATGGATAAACAAAACGCTGGAGACAAATACGATACCGACCATCTGGATAACAAACAATATTGACAGCATAGATAATGCAATAGTGAGAAGATTTGATTTAAGTATTGAACTGCCGATTCCTTCTAAATCAAAAAGAGAGGAGATTGTAAAAAACCATAGCAACAATCTTCTTGATGCCAAGAGCATAAAACTTTTTGCTGAACATGAAAACATTGCACCGGCAGTTATCACAAGAGCGTTAAAAGTTGTGCAGAACATCGGCAAAAACAGCTCAAAAGAGGCGTTTGCGCATATAATAAACAACACGCTAAAAGCGCAAGGATACAGAGAGATAAAAAAAGAAAACAACTCCGTAAGCTCAAATATTTACAATCCAGACTTTGTAAACACGACAACAGATTTGAGCGCCTTAGCATCCGGAATCAAGCAAACAGGCAGTGCAAGATTGTGTCTTTATGGGGCTGCCGGAACAGGAAAAAGTGCTTTTGGAAAATATATAGCCGATGTTTTAGATAAACCGCTTTTGCTTAAAAAAGGAAGCGATTTGATGAGCAAATGGCTTGGTGAAACTGAAAAAAATATAGCAAACGCTTTTAGAGAAGCAGAAGAAGAAAATGCAGTTTTACTCTTTGATGAAGTTGATAGTTTTTTAGGCAGTAGAGAAAACGCAAAAGCTTCTTGGGAGATAACACAGGTTAATGAGATGCTTGTGCAGATGGAAAACTTTAACGGCGTTTTTATCGCTACAACAAACCTTATGGATAATCTTGACCGTGCTAGTTTGAGAAGGTTTGATCTAAAACTTGAGTTTGGATATCTAAAGCCAGAACAAGCTTGGAATATGTTCTTGCTTTATGCAAAAGAGCTGAAATTTTCAAAACCGACGCAAAGTTTTAAAACCAGCGTAAGCGGTTTACGAGACTTGACCCCCGGAGATTTTGCCGCAGTTGTGAGGCAAAACAGATTTAGACCAATTAAAGATATAAAAGATTTCATATCAAGGCTTCAAGATGAGATTGCCGTTAAAAACATAAGCACAAACAAGATGGGGTTTTTATGATGAAAAAAACGAGAGGCAAAAAAAGAGTTAGATGGAACAACAAGACACAACTATGATAAAAATTTTGTTATGTAAGAGCTGCTCAACCGCAATGGAAATGCCTCTTGTGTTTTAAAATATCCAACATAAAAAATTAGTGTCTGTTTATAAAATAAAAGCAAGCTGAAAAATATGTTGATGATAAGGTGTTGTTTTAAGTGATTAAATACTAGAATCAAAAAAGATAAGCTCTGTTATAGATAAGGTTTTTTTGTCATGAGGGTGTTTTATATAAAAATAAAATTATTGAGGAACAAAAGTAAATGCAAAATGAAATTATTACAGTAAAAGACTTGCTAGAAAAAAAAGAATTAAAAATTCCAGAATATCAGAGACCTTATAAATGGACGATTAAAAATGTAAGTCAACTAATAGATGATATTCTGCACTTTAGTGATAAAAAAGCTTATAGGCTTGGAACAGTCGTGTTACATAAGGATGAAAATGATACAAAAATTAATATTGTAGATGGTCAACAAAGAACAATCACATTATTTTTGCTTGTACTGGCTGTACAAAATGATAAAAAACTTAAAGATATGATAAAAAATAATTTTTCAATTAATTGGGAATTCTCAAATCCAATTTCGCAATATAATATTCAAAATAACTACAATGAGATAGTGCGAAGATTAAAAGATTTTGATGAGCAAAAAATCAACTTTTTATTGAATCATTGTGAAGTTGTTACAGTTACACTAAAAAGCATTACAGAATCGTTTCAATTTTTTGATTCACAAAATGCAAGAGGCAAAGATCTTGAGCCCCATGATTTATTAAAAGCATATCATCTCCGAGAGATGCGAGATATTTCTGAAGAGGAAAAAATCGATACTATAGATTCTTGGGAAGATATTGATTCAGATGAATTAGCAGTACTTTTTAACAACTATCTCTTTCGCATTAGAAATTGGAGTAAGGGTAAAAACGCAAGATTTTTTACTAAAAAAGATGTAGAAGTTTTTAAAGGAATAAACCCAAATAATAAGCAATATCCTTATGGGAATTTATATAAAATCGCACATCACTACATTGACTCGTATAATAGTGATTATCATAGAAAAATTGATTTGCAGTACTTAGATTATCCTTTCCAAATAGATCAAAATATAATTAACGGAAAAAGATTTTTTGAGCTTGTTGCATATTATTTTCACAAAAAAAAGGGTAGTTTTGAAGAAAATGAAATTATTAAATTAATTGATACATATGATGGAAAAAATCGCACGGGTGATAAATATGTTCGAAATCTTTTTGATTGTGCAGTACTTTATTATAGAGATAAATTTGGAGATATTGAAATAACAAAAGCGATAGAAAAGATTTTTATATGGGCATACAAACTAAGACTAACTCAACATTCTGTCCAAATTGCTTCAATGGATAACTATGCACTTGAAACAAAACTTTTTACATTTATTCGAGAAGCAACCTCGCATAAAGAAATAGTAAATATGAGTATCAATAGTCTTGAAAACATAAATATAGTTTCTACAAAAACTAAAAAATTAGAAGAAAAGTTCGAGGAGATGGGATATGCAAAATAAAACTGATGAGATAAAAAGTTTATCTATAACAGAACTTTTTAAAGATAGTAGCTACATAGTGCCAATATATCAAAGAAACTATGCTTGGAGTGAGCCAGAGATTACACAATTAATCGATGATATTAATGATTACTCTACAATAAATAAAGACAAAAAATATTATATAGGCTCTTTGGTTGTTTATAAAAGAGCAGATGGAAAGTTTGAGGTTATAGATGGACAACAAAGACTTACAACGCTTTTTATTTTACTACATGTGCTAAAACATGAATTTAAAAATGCATTAAATATCGAAGTATTTAATTTGTATTTTGAGAGTAGAAAAAAATCTACTTTGGCATTAGAAAAGGTTGCCAAGAGGAATATTCAAAGAGATGATAAAACAGAATTTAAAATTATTGATGCTTATGAAGAAATTCATAAAAAATTGAAAAAGAAAAACATTAATGTTGAAGAATTCAAAAAGTACCTTTTAGATAATGTAGTGATTTTACGAACAGAAGTACCACAGGATACTGACTTAAATCATTATTTTGAAATTATGAATAACAGAGGTGAGCAGTTAGAAAAACATGAAATATTAAAATCAAGAATGATGGATAAGCTCGGTAGTGAACCAGATGACATGGTGACATTTAACCTAATATGGGAAGCTTGTTCAAACATGGAAAGATATGTTCAATATGAATTTCCTATAAATTTAAGAAATGATATTTTTGGTGAACAATGGAATGAGTTTAATATTAAAAATTTCAGTGCAATAAAGATAGATTCGCAGACCCCTGATAAAAAAACAAGTTCAAAAGAATCTTTAGCTATATCTTTGCTTATAGCAGATACAAGTCAAAAAATTCAAAACCCTTATGAAGATAGAAAAATAGTTGATAGTGATACTCCAGAAAGATTTACTTCGGTTGTAAGTTTTCCAAATTTTTTACTCCATGTTTTGAAAATTCAAAATCAAACTGATATACCTTTAGATGACAAGAGGCTACTTGAAACTTTTTCAGATTATTATAAAGACAGCGACTCAGTTAAAACATTTGCTTTCAATCTTTTAAAACTTCGATTTTTATTTGATAAATATATTACAAAAAGAGAATACACGAATAATCTCGACCAATGGAGTTTAAAGCAGTTGATTCAAAATAAAAACTCGAAAAATAATACCGCCTACTATAAAAATACATTTGGCGTAGAAGATGATAGTAATGATAGTAATGAGAATAAGAAAATATTAATGCTTTTGACGATGTTTCATGTCTCGTATCCAACACAAATATATAAACATTGGCTTAGTGGTGTTTTAGATTATTTATTTAAATCAACTGTGCCAATTAATTCAAATAGCTATATAAATCATCTTGAATGTATGGCTAAAAATTATATGAAGTATCGATATTTAAATACATTACCTTTGGAATTTCACAGTATTTTGTTTTGCAACCCGATTCAAGAAGTCGGCACTGTTCAGTGGGATAATTTAGATAAAGGTACTGATGTAGAAAATTTTATATTTAACTATCTTGATTATTTATTATGGAAATCTAATTCTATAGGCTATCAAAGCTTTGAATTTGCATTTAGAACATCCGTAGAACATTATTATCCTCAGCATCCGATGGAGGGTATAGATCCTTTAAATGTTGATATTTTAAATTCTTTTGGAAATCTATGTTTAATAAGTAGTAGTGAGAACTCAAGATTAAGTAATTTGACTCCAAAAGCTAAAAAAGATTACTATCTAAAACAAAAAAACCAAAGTTTAAAGCAACAACTTATGATGAGTGATGCGAAATGGGAAAAAGATGAAATAGAAAAACATAAAAATGCAATGATTTGTGTGTTACAAAAAGCCCTAAATATTTTGGAGAATAAAAATTGTCATGAGCTTCAATAAATTTGCCATTCAAAAAATGAAAAAATCACTTGAGAATCAAAAAAACGATACAGGTGATTAACTTAACTAAAAAACAGGTCATAAAGCTGTATATTTATATATTATACGGTATTATACTTCTTAATAAATCTAATTATAGGTAACTAAGATGAAAGAAATACTTATTGAACAGAACATTCATTGGAAAAAGTTAAAGTATAAAAGTGTTAAAAGAGATGCTTTGGACAGGCTTATCTCATATCTTCCTTTAAAACAAATCATCACTATTACAGGAATAAGAAGATGTGGGAAAAGCACTTTAGCTAAACAAGCAATTAATTATCTCATCGACAATGGAGTTGAGGAGAAAAATATATTTTTTATAAACCTTGAAAATCCCTATTTTTTGGCATATAAACATGATGCTACTTTTTTAAATGTGATTTTTGAAGAGTATTTAAAACTTATGAATCCAACAGGAAAGATATATTGTCTGTTTGATGAGATACAGTATTTTGATAATTGGCAGGTGTATATAAAAAGCAAATACGAATCAAGTGATATAAAATACATCATAACAGGCTCAAACTCATCTATGTTGTCAAATGATTTGAATACACTTTTAAGCGGAAGGAGTTTAAATATCCATCTTGACACATTTTCATTTACGGAGTTTTTAGATTACAAAAATATAGATTATAGTAGTGAATTCATTCAAATTACCAATAAAATAAATATCGCAAGAGCCAAAGATGAGTACCTAAAATGGGGTGGATTTTATGAAGTCTTTGAAGCAGAAGATGAGATGATAAAAAAAGAGATACTGATTAGTTATGCCAAAAATATTATCTATCAAGATATAGTGCCAAGGTACAAAATAAGAAATAGTGAGATTGTAGAGAAACTCTTTTTTTATCTTCTTAGCAATGCTGCCGGTATCATGAACTACACCACACTTGCAAAAACATTTGAGATAAGTGATAAAGCAATCAGAGAATATATCAACTACTTTGAAGATGTGTTTATGTTAAAGAGGTTAGATAAATTTCATAACAAACCAAAAGAGAGAATTAAATCCTTTAAAAAGATATATGCACTTGATAACGGCTTTTTGCAAATTGCCCCAACTTTATCAAAAAATTTAGGAAATGCTTTGGAAAATATGGTTTTTATTATTTTAAATCAAAAATCAGAAGAGCTATATTATCTAAAAGATGGAGTGGAGATAGACTTTTTTGCGGAGGATTGTTATTATCAAGTCTCTTACGACATCAGCGAAGAAAAAACCAGAAAACGAGAAGTAAATGCTTTTAGTTACTTTAATAGTGAAAACAAAACAAAAAATATACTCATCACCTATAACACGAATGAAGATGTTGAAAATATAAATATAGTCAGTATTGAGAAGTTTATCTTTTACAAAAGATAACATATTGGCTATAATACAAATAAAAATTTACAAAGAGCTAAAATGTTATCTATAAATCTATTGACACCGCACTCTATTATGGAAGTTCTCAAAAGCAGATTTCGACAAAAAAGGCTTAACTTTGATCTTACTCAAGAGGGCTTGGCAAATAAAAGCGGAGTAAGCTTAGGAAGTATAAAAAGATTTGAAAGCAGCGGTCAAATCTCCTTGGATTCACTTTTAAAAATAGCTTTTGTGCTGGAGTGTTTAGATGATTTTACAAATATTGCCAACGAAAAAGAGACTTCCTTTAGCTCCATAGATGAACTCCTCAAGGAAAAAATTCTTAAAAAGAGAGGCACGATAAAATGATACAAACCGTTAATGTGTTCTTGCATCAAAAAAATGAGAAGATTTTCGTAGGAACGCTTGCTTACAAAAACAGAAAAATCTATTTTGAATATGACAAAATGTTCATGTCACAAAACATAAACTTATCCCCTTATATGCTTCCTTTAAAAAGTGGTTTGCAAGTGTGTGAAGATAGAGTATTTGATGGACTCTTTGGAGCGTTTGCAGATAGTTTGCCGGATGGTTGGGGAAAACTGCTTCTTGATAGACATCTTATGACAAAAGGAATCAACTATCATGATATCACTCCGCTTGATAGGCTGTGTTATGTAGGTGGGTATGGCATCGGAGCGCTAACCTATGAACCTATACATGAACATTTCGCTATTGAAAAAGAACAAATCATTTTAGACGATCTAGCTACTTCATCACAACAGATACTCCAAGGTGCAAGCTCAGAATTTCTTGATACGCTTCTAGCCCTTGGAGGCAGCAGTGCGGGGGCAAGACCAAAAGTGATGGTGCAAATCAATGAAAAAGATGAAATTATCCATGGTAATTTAGCTTTGGTGGATGGGTTTGAACACTACATGGTAAAATTTACAAATGTAAACGACCATAAAGAGATGGGGAAAATCGAATATATCTACTCCTTGCTGGCAAAAGATGCGGGTATCTACATACCGCCCACAAAACTTTTGCAAACAAAGGCAAACAGCTATTTTGCCATAAAGAGATTTGATAGAATCCAAGATGAAAGAGTGCATATCCATAGTGCAGCAGGAGTTACCCATAGTGATTTTCGCGTTCCTTCACTTGATTATGATGATCTTTTGGCGCTTTCGTTTCACCTCACAAAAGATGCACAAGAGGTACAAAAGATGTTCCGTTTGGCAGTGTTTAATCTGTTGACGCACAATAGAGACGACCACGGGAAAAACTTCTCATTTTTATTAAATAGTAAAAATAACTGGAAGCTCTCCCCTGCGTATGACTTGACTTTTTCTAGCGGACCGGGGGGTGAGCATAGCACTGCTTATCTGGGTGAGGGAAAAAATCCAACACTTGCTCATTTAGAAAAACTCGCATTCAAACATAGCATCAAAGAGTATAAAAACATTATTGGCGAAGTGCAAGAAGCGCTTTTGAAATTTCAAGATTATGCAAAAGAGTTTGAACTCTCAAAAACTTTTACAAACACTCTCTTAAAACAGTTTAAAAACCAGACATAAAGCTGTCAAAATAAAGAAGCTGTTTTAGAGTAAAATCAATATATTAATTAGAATAGGGCGTTTACATGGCATACAATCTAAAAGACAAACTTGTTGTAGCGGTCTCTTCAAGAGCGCTCTTTGACCTTGAAACGGAGAATAAAATCTTTGAAGAGAAGGGGCTGGACGAGTATTACAGTTATCAGCTGGAGAATGAAAACTCTCCCATCTCTAAAGGTACGGGCTTTAGGCTTATAGAAAATCTGCTAAAGATAAACAGGCATTTCAGCGAGAAAGAGAAGCAGGTTGAAGTTATTATCCTCTCAAAAAACAATGCAGTCATCAGCCTTAGAATAACAAATGCCATAAATGAGTATAAACTCGATATTGGGCGTTCAGGATGGACAAGCGGGAGGGATTTATCTTCGTATTTGCAGGCTTTCAAAGTAGATTTGTTTCTCTCTGCCAATGATGCGGATGTTGCAAATGCCATCAAAAACGGAGTCGCAGCCGCAAAAATACTTCCGACCGGCAAAGATGTCCACTCCTCGCTCGGCGACCAAGTCCGCATAGCTTTTGACGGTGACGCCGTACTTTTTAGCGAAGAGTCGGAACTTATCTATAAAGAGCATGGTTTAGAGGCTTTTATTGAGCATGAGCAGCAAAACAGAGACAAGGCGCTGGAGAAAGGTCCTTTTGCAAAGCTGCTTCTTACCATCTCTGCGATTCAAGAAAAGTTCAAGGACAAAGAGTCGCCCATACGAACTGCACTGGTAACCGCAAGAAGTGCACCTACGCATGAGAGGGTTATAAAAACACTAAATGTTTGGGGCGTGAGAGTAGATGAGGCGTTTTTCTTAGGCGGAAGTGAAAAGTATGAAGTTTTAAAAGCTTTTGGTGCGGATATATTTTTTGATGACCAAGATGTGCATCTGGAGTTGTCATCCTCCGTCGTTCCGAGCGCAAAAGTGATACATAAGAGTTTAGAAGCACATCAAAAACCTTAGCTCCTTAAAAACTCTGCAATTCTCTCTGTCGGTCTGCCGATAATCGCTCTGTTGCCCTTTATGATAATAGGGCGTTCTATTAGTTTTGGATGATTTGCCATCGCATCGATTAGAGCCTCATCGTCTTTTTCATCTTCGAGTTTCAGCTTCTTATAAACATCCTCTTTTGTTCTCATCATCTCTCTTGGCGAAATGCCGAGCATTTTTAAAACAGTTTTGATTTGGTTTTTATCTGGAGCAGCTTCCAAATATTTTACTACTTTGGCTTCGCATCTGTTATCTTGAACTATCTCCATAGCTTCGCTTGATTTTGAGCATTTAGGATTATGCCAAATAGTGATTTCTTGCATTTTGACCTCTTTTTTGTCGGCATTTTACACTATAATTTAAAAATTAAAAATTTAATGAAGGGGATGGGATGGTTGATGTAGTCTTATATTTTCATATTTTAGCGGCAACCGCATGGATAGGGGGAGCGCTTTTACTTTTTATTTTGGGGATTTTTTTAAAGGGAAAAGAGGCGCAGGCTCAAACATATGAACATCTCGGACCGCTTTATGGATATTTTGAATCTTTTTGGTTGGTAGTGCTGCTTAGTACGGGAGCATTTCTGTTTTTTAACTTCAATCTTGTTTCTGTGCTGACGCTTGATTTAAATGAGTCGAAGCTTGGATATATGATGAGCCATAAGCTCTTTTATGTAGCAATTATAACAGTGCTTACCATTATTCATATGAACATAGCATTGAAAACGCATAAGGGCGAGCGTACGAAGGTTCAAAAGATTGTATCTCGTGCAAGTTCAATGATGATTTTCTTTTTAAACCTTGTAATATTATGGTACGCGATGCAGTTAAGATACATACTTTCTTAAGATGGCACAACAATACTTTTGTCCAATTTCATCGTTAAAATTAAGTAAAATCTCGTCATTTACTACAAGTAAACTCCTCAATTTGACTGGATTTTGCCTCAAACTTGAAAAAAATTCTCTGTTGTGCACGGGCTATAATTGATGAAAAAGTTTTAAAAAAATTTTCTTAACTTTTTTAAAATCATATACATTTTACATCCAATGCAGTAGTTAAAACCCGCCTCCAAAAGTGCGCATATAGTCAGTATCGCCACGACTAAAACGGCGGCTGTTGTCTCATCTGATAAAAACATTATAAAAGAGATGAGTACAAATAAAAAGCCGATTTTTAGGGCGAACTCCTTTGGACCTGCATCAATCTCATCTTTTTTCAGCTTCAATAGTTTTGAAATAAATTTTGCTAAATAAAACAGAGGGCTTATTTTTTCATAGCCTACAACACGAACTAAAAAGTCGTATAGCAGAAGAATTAAAATAGATAATTGCGGAGCTGTGATAAACGCTATGCTT